>Ga0194053_10000014_pt1 | contig 127156 bp, 140 predicted proteins | sample SepL228m_MetaG_FD_161684 | JGI IMG/M metagenome (GOLD analysis project Ga0194053, IMG submission 161684) | Anoxic zone freshwater microbial communities from boreal shield lake in IISD Experimental Lakes Area, Ontario, Canada - Sep2016-L227-8m | ecosystem: Environmental > Aquatic > Freshwater...
TCTCCTGATGTTATGGTACTTGGGTAGTTTCCTCTATGATCATTGGCATACAGCTCTAGGGCTGTCTTCATAGTATGTAGGTCTGATTGTCTTACTGCATCGTTTGCCTTGTTTTTGGCTCCATTTAAGCTGACTAGTATAATACCTGAGAGTATACCTATGATAGCTATGACTACTAGGAGTTCGATGAGGGTGAAGGCGCGGGAGGAAGAAAGTGAGGAGGAGGGTTTGTTGGAGTGGTGAGATGAGGTGCGAGGCATGATGGGGTTATTTTAGCATACTAAAGGTGACAAGGCCGTGTGTGTGGAGATTAATGAATGATGTTAATAAACAAAAATGCCCCGGGAGGCTGTGCAGAACTCCTGCACACCTCCCCGACAGGCCTAACCGACTGCCAACTACTCCGCTCGAGGTGGCAACTGATTTTCTTAACAGAGCATTGGCCGACTCGCTTTAAACGCGACGATGATATCGCGTGCGATACTCGCAAAGACTCCGCAGCAGCCAGTATCCTTCGGTAAAATCTTCTGGCTTACCCCGTCGTCGTATGGAATACGCGCTTTGTCGCTCAAGGCAGCTACCGCCAAGTTCAAATCAGGCGGACCGGTGTCGAGAGACGTCGTCAATGTTATAGAAGAACAGACCCACACAAGTCTGGGCGGCGGACCAATCCAGACCGTGTCATGTTCCATTTCAACTGATCGTGCCGGTTGCACGATTCCAGTCTGATGGATAGTCACCACCAACATCATGGGCGTGGTGACTGCATCACTGAAAGAGGGCGACTTTTCGCCAACATCACCAGTGACAACTAGTTCAATCTTGGTGAGGGGCGGCCCCGATCCAAGACCATACGACGCCGTCGCGCCAGCCAATACCAATATGGCCGCCGTTAACGGTAACTGCATTCTTCGCATGCGGACCTCCTGTTTGTTCAGGGTTCAACTGCGAAAAAATATACCACTATTCTGGATTCTTGCAAGTGGACAAGGATGCGTAGACATCCGCATATTCTTCGAGTCCAAATTCCTTTTCTTTATTTTTCCAGACAACAAGAACAGCTTCTGGATCCTCGATCTCGCCATGACTGGCACTCCCGACGATAATTGTTGCCAATTCATTCATCTTCAGTTTTCCTCTGACAGCATTTATAGAGTCGATAAACAACTTGGTTATCGGCTTGTCGACCAGCTTCTCAGCTACAGGTCCTTGAGCTTTTAGAAAATTTTTGTTGGTCATGTGATTATTGATCGGATAGATAAATTGTATCACAAATATAAAAGTGGTGGAGATGGGCGGATTCGAACCGCCGTGTGAACGAGATGCATCGGACGAGTCTACAGCGATAGCAAAATTTTTTGTGGTCGTGACTATGCTAGAAAATAATGCAAAACACATAGTCACTATCTCTTTTATTCGGGGGTAGAGTTGAGAATTCTCCACCTCCCTACATCCAAGTTATTACGCCAGGACTGCAGTCAGGATCCCTGCAGAGTGACGGCTCTCGTTAAACGCGAGCAAATGCGAAATCGCTTGCCGTAAAATACGGTGAAGTTTTTGCATTTAGGGTTTCCATCAGATTTACGAGTTAATGGTGCTCGCGCCGCACGAACGAACATGATCGAACATCGATACCTTTCATCCCCATTATTGGTTTTTCAACGAACCTTGGCGGTTATGAATTCTTCATCACGCGCCTGACTTCACGATCGGTCTCGCGCTTCTTGGTAGTCTCGCGTTTATCGTATTTCTTCTTGCCACGAACTATCGCCACGCTGACCTTTATGAAGCCGCCTTTATTATATATTGAAATTGGCACTATTGTCAAATCATCGCCGGCAATCGTAGCTATCTCCTCTTTCTTGAGGAGCAACCTCCTGTTGCGACGCGGCTCATAGCCGCCTGGTGTATTCTTCTCTTGATATGGAGGAATGAAGATATTTACAGCATAAGCCTCGCCTCCACGCACGATAATATAGGCGCCATCCAGCGATCCTTGCTTGGCACGCAACGCTTTCACCTCGTGACCGACCAGCTCAATACCAACCTCCAGCGTTTCCTGGATTTCATAGTTGAAACGAGCCTTTGGGTTTTCTACTAAATTGGCCATAGGAATATGTTAGCACACTTGCACCATGACCTACTATATGCTATAAATACAGCCTGTAATCCCTTGATCAAAGCACGAATAAATCACCAGATAAAGGCTCCTTCACTACGTGTAATAACCGTAGATGGTGAGAATCTCGGAGTTTTAGCTATTGATAAGGCACTGACAGAGGCACGCAATCGTGGTATGGATCTTATAGAGATCTCCCCTTCTGCTGTCCCTCCAGTCGCCAAGATAATGGATTATGGAAAGTATCAGTACGATGAAAACAAGAAGACCAAGTTAGCCAAGTCCAAAACTACCACGACCGAAGTAAAGAGCGTTCAGGTGAAGATTGGAACCGGCGAGCATGATCTAGAACTCAAAGCCAAGAGGGTTTCCGAATGGCTCGGAGAAGGAAACCGCGTCAAGATAGATCTCTACCTTGTTGGCCGTGCCAAGTATATGGATGCCAATTTCCTCAAAGAACGCTTAGCTCGTATCCTGAAGCTCATCACTGTAGATTACAAAATATCTCAGGAGCCAACAAAAGGACCTAAGGGCTGGACATTATTCGTAGAAAAGAAATAGCCATCATTTAATACAAAAACATGAGTATCAAAACAAACAAATCATATACAAAGCGCCTCAAAGTCACCAAGAATGGCAAGATTATTGCACGCCGACCTGGTCAAAACCATTTCAATGCAAAAGAGCGTGCCGGTGTTTCCAGCTCCAAGCATCGTGGCAAAGCCATAATCATGAAGAACAAGGCTCGCAGCCGCTTCTTGGCAAATGCATAAAGATTAATATTTTAACTAAACTAACATGACAAGAGTAAAGAAAGCAGTCCACGCCCTCAAGAATCGCCGCAATACCCTACGCCAGACCAAGGGTTTCCGTTTCCGCCGTTCCACAAATGAGCGCGCCGCCAACGAAGCTCTCGCTCATGCTGGTGCTTACTCTTTCGCTCATCGCCGCGACAAGAAGGGTGACTTCCGCCGTCTCTGGAATGTCCGCATCAACGCCGGTCTTCGTCCACTTGGTTTTTCTTACAGTAAGTTCATCGGCGCAGCCAAGAAAAAAGGTATCGCTCTAGATCGTAAATCTCTCGCTTATCTAGCTGAAAATAATCCTAAGGCTTTTGAGAAGGTAGTCAATCTAGTAAAGTAGTTGCTTTGGTTAAATAAAGGGTGCGGCGCTGAGCGCCACATACCTTTTGAGCCCCTATAGAAATTGCGCCCTCAACGGGCTCAATTTTCGTATGTGCTCTGGATGGACATGTGCACTTCGAGCACCTATGCGAATTTGGACAAAATCTGTCCAAATTTCAATAGGCACTTAGGAGGGGCATGTCCCGGTCACGAGGGTTATATTTTTACCAAACGCGTTTCGCGGTAATTTCAAACCAGAATCTGGGAAGTGATTTAGTACCCATTGGATAAATGTATTGCTGTTTGGGCCTGGAATAAAGTGATATTTGAATTTGAAAGGATACTCTGTATGCTTATTTTCAATGAAATCAACCATCGATTGTGCAAGCGATTCATTATCGCCCGTGATGGAGCCGACCAATCGCGACTCAAATCTTCGCTTATTCAAATTATTACTCGAACCAGGCAACACAGTGGTCCCGACATTTGGCGGATAAAAATCGATCGTCATATGACCATAAATAGGTGTGACGCGCTTTTTGTAACTCCAAACCTCGAAGCGGTGTATCTTGCCACGATTATTTGTCACAAACCAATTGTGGCTGAAAAAACTTATTGGAAATGAACATGGTGAAGAAAATAAAAAGACCTGATACTTATCTGGCTGAACCAGAGAATTAAATTCACTCAAGTTCATATTCTTTGAGCCTCTCTGGAACCACAGCATGTCCATCTAGTTCATCGTTTATACGCTGCGCAAGATGCATAGAAGCTTTCGGCTCCCCCATCACCACAAAGACGCCCTTCAATCGCTTCTCATCGGCAGTCGCCACGAAATCCACTAGGTGATCACCGTCCTTGTGCGCGGAATATCCATATATGGTTTCTATTTGTGCTTTGACATGAATATTCCTGTCATGAATACGCAATTTCTTCGCACCATCTGAAAGTTGGCGCCCTATAGAACCAGGAGTCTGATATCCGACTAACAGGATAGTATTTTTGGGATCTGGTAAAAATGTCTTCTCATGACCGATAACGCGACCGCCCATGGACATTCCTGAACCAGCCATAATAATCTTGGCACCAAGAACACGCTCTATGCCACGAGATTGGTCTGGTGAAGTTGTGAATTGTAATCTTGGAAATGAAAAAATATCGTCACCATGCGCCATCTGTTCACGGACTTTGTCATTAAAAAGTTCCGTACTGTAAGCGTAGACGCGAGTGGCTTCAGTTGCCATCGGTGAGTCAACAAATACCGGTACAGATGGAATCTTCTTTTGTTCAACGAGATTGTTCAATTCATAGAGAATGACTTGCGTGCGATCTATAGAAAATGCCGGTATAACCAATGTACCACCACGAGACATCGTCTGATTTATAACATCACAAAGCCTCTTTTCTCTAGTATCGCGCTCTTCGTGATTGCGATCGCCGTAAACGCTTTCCATGACGATGTAGTCGACATCGCCGACCGGTTCAGTGTCGCGCAGAAGTGGTGCCGGCGAGTTCCCAAGGTCGCCAGTGAAGAGAATCTTTGCGCCAGTCGTTGTTATCTCCACCATTGAAGAACCGAGTATGTGTCCCGCATCTTTCAAGAATATCGAAATGTCGTCGGCAATCTTCGTAGCTTCATGATAAGGTATCGTCTGCCATAGAGGAAAAACTCTCTCAACATCATCAGCGTCATAAAGTGGTAAAAGTCCATCGCGTCTAGCCTCCATGTCTAGAATCTTCACCGCATCGCGAAGCACTATCTCCGCCAATGCGCGCGTCTCCGTTGTAGAATATATCGGGCCCTTGTAACCATCTTTCACCAATTTTGGAATACGACCGACGTGATCCAAGTGCGCATGTGTGATGATAAGTGCTGTTATAGTAGATAAGTCATATGAAAATGGTTCGCGATTCTCGTCATTTGCCACTTTCTCACCTTGCACTACCCCGCAGTCGATGAGTATGCGTGTTTTCGCCGCCGTCTCAAAAAGAAAGTTGGCGCCAGTGACAGTGCCAACGCCAGTGCAGAAAGTGATTTTATTACTCATGGGTTTAATTATACATTAGTCTATTAGAAAACGCCTGACACATATAGTGCAGGCGTCCTCTAATGGTTACGAGAGTACATAAACCTGTAAGTACAGGTTGGTGATCTAACGCCAACACCAAGGTGCTGGACGAAATGAATTCCGGAGAATTCTCGATCTCCTTAAAAAATGAATTTTGTGGATTTGTACTCCCGCAACTAACTTAATTGTAATACTCGCACAAATAAGTGCAAGTGCAAAAACAGTTGTGACACTTATTTGACGCACACGCAAAGAAGTTTCTAAAAACACCGACCAGCTATTTTATTTGCCGTAAATGACTTTATCCAAGAGTAGATCGTAGTCAACCACTTCCCCTTCCTTGAACCATAGCTTTATCTCGTCATTTGCCTCCTTGAGTGAGCCAGAGGCGTGAACAAGGTTGTATATGGAGCGCTCATTGTGATCACTTAGACGATATGAGTCCAACATGTAGTCACCGCGAATAGTTCCTGTATCCGAACTCAAAGGCTCGGTACTGCCTACCAGCTTACGTATAATCTCGACAGCGTGCGCACCCTCCCAGACCATAGCAATAACCGGTCCGCTAGATATATATCTTATGAGGTTCTTCAGAACAATAGCCGCCACCTTGAGAGGATCGGTACTTGGTGGCTTCAAACCTTTATCCGTGTAGCCTTTTATAGCTTTCGTGCCGGTTTTGAAAAGCCATTCTGGGTCCAGAGTATAATGCTTCTCCACATGCGCTGGCGTCGCCATAAGCATTTTGGATGCAACCATTTTCAAACCTATCCTTTCAAAACGGTGAATGATATCCCCCACCAGGCTGCGTTGGACTCCATCGGGCTTTATAACGACTAATGTGCGCTCGTGATATTGTTTTGTTTTCATTGGGCTATTATACGCGAAAAGGCTAGGCTGTCAAAATCTCTGCTCCACTCTTGGTGATGACGATCGTGTGCTCAAAATGCGCACTTGGTCGTCCATCCGCTGTGCGAAATGTGTATCCATCGCGTTCAAGGATGATTTTCTTCGTGCCTAGATTGAACATCGGCTCTATAGCCAAGACCATACCAGGCTTCATAACAGCTCCTTTCTTCGATGAACCATAGTTTGGTACATAAGGATCTTCGTGGACTTCATAGCCAACTCCGTGACCAGACAAATCCTCGACAACGCCATATCCATGCGCCAATGCTACACGCTCCACCGCTTCGCCGATAGCGCCAACGCGTTTGCCGGCTCTCGCCGCTTTTATCCCTGCCATCAAAGCTTCTTTGGTCACTTTCATTAACTTGGTACATTCATCGGAGACTTTCCCGACAGCAACAGTCACTGCAGAATCTGTAATCAATCCTTTATGAATGAGCCCAAGATCCATGCTCACTATATCCCCTTCTTTCAAGATTTTATCGGTGCCATCTTTGTTCGGCTCATTTGGAATGCCGTGGACGACTTCATTATTTATAGAAACACAAAGAGCAGCTGGATATGGTCGTGGTGAACCTTTTGGTTGATAGTCGAGGAAGGCTGGTTTATCCACATTCTCTGCAATTAGTTTTCTGGCGTAGTCCTCCAATTCGATAACACGTAGGTTGGGTTTCACCATTTTCGCAAGTTCACGCAATATGAAAGCGTGCCTTTTGCCACCTTCACGCAGAATAGCGATATCTTCTTTTGTTTTTATGGTGATCATAAACCGAGTGCTTTTGCTATATCGACGAAAATCTGATCTGGGGTTTGTTCGCCATTTATTTTCATGAAATGATAGTCCTTGTTGTCGTGATAATACTTGATAGTTGGCTCAACACATTCCTTGTACCAGGCTAGACGCTTCTTGATGCCATCTTCGCTATCATCCATGCGCTTGCGGAGGAGTAGACGCTTCAAAGCTTCTTCGTCGCTGATATACAGGTCAATGACATGCGGCTTTCCGAAACCATAGAAACCGAAGACTGAGTCCAGAACGCCGGCTTCGTGCCATTCTCTAGGTGAGCCGTCGAAGATCACGTGCTCGTTGCCATTGAATTTGTCCACCAAAAAATCCACCCACATCTTTATCGCGAGAAAGTTCGGTTGGAGTTTACCGTCTTTCATATATTGCGCAGAACGTTTCTCCGTGTAACTATCGCCTTGGATAAATTTGCGGAATTCTTGACCCGTTTGTATGTAAAGTGTCTCATGTGAAGGATCGATTTCCTTCAGTTTTTTTATAAGGAGCTGCGCCTGTGTCCCCTTGCCGCTACCAGAGCGACCGATGAGGATAAATGCTTGTGGTTTCATAGTGCGGATATTGTAGCATAAGTTTTATGCGTACGCCCACGTATGGTTTTAAGGCACATGCCTGATTTTTGGCTGTGTTTTAGTGGCGTATTTTGGTGGCGGAGGATGTGTGTACTTTACGAGCATACAAGAATTGAGCCCGCCGAGGGCTCAATTTTCATATGTGTTCAAAAGACACGTGTCGGCGACGAAGGGGGGCATATGTTCCCAACATGCAACAGCTCGCTCTTTTTAATACTCCCTCATCGAAACCTGAGCATCTATTTTCTTCAAGAGGTCCAAGATTACGGAGACGACGATCAAGAGCGCTGTACCGCCGATAGCTAGAGATTTATTGGCAGTGAAAGCTTGCATAGCAAGCGGCAATATAGCGATGATACCTAGGAACAATGCACCGACCAAAGTGATGCGTGTAACGATATTTCCGATATGGTCGCGTGTATGCTCACCTGGACGAACTCCTGGTATAAATGCGCCACTGCGTTGGAGATTTTCAGAAATCATAGCAGGATCGAAAGTGACGGCTGTATAGAAATAAGTGAACAAAACTACGAGTATGAAGTAGGCGCTGCCGTAGACCCATTGATTATTAAAGAATATAGTAAATGAACGGGCATATTCAGCTATGATAGGATGCGACGTCAGACCTGCTAGGAAATTCGATATGATTTGAGGGAACAAAAGTATCGACAAGGCGAAGATTATCGGAATAACACCAGCTTGGTTTAAACGCAATGGTATATAGGTCGAGGCACCACCATAGACTTTATTACCACGGACTTGTTTTGCATAAGTGACTGGTACAGAACGCTCTGCTTCTGTTATGAAGACGACTCCGGCGACAACTATAAGGCCGACAGCCAATGCAGCTATATAAACAGGAAGATTTGCTGAATCATAACTAGCGATGAATTGATTTATATCCGATGGCAATCGAGAAACTATACCAGAGAAGATAATCAAAGAGACACCATTACCGATACCAAACTCGGATATGAGCTCACCGATCCACATAAGGAGCATTGAACCAGCAGAGACGACGATGACATTGACTGCCATAGGGAAAAATCCGAGATGTGGCAAGACATTTTGTGATTGCAAAAGCATAAGGAAGCCGATAGCTTGGACGACTGCCAAAGGTGGTGCTATCCAACGAGAATATTGTGAAAGTTTGAGACGACCAGCTTCCCCTTCGTCGTGCATGAGTGCCTTCCATTTTGGAAGGATCATAGTAAGGAGCTGAATTATGATAGAAGATGTAATGAAAGGTCCAACACCAAGCATGACTATAGAAAGATTCGATAGACCGCCTCCAGAGAAGATATTTAGAAATCCGAAGAACTGGCTCGATGAAAGAAGCTTAGCCAAGCTAGCAGGATCAACTGATGGTATAGGAATAGTAGCCAACAGACGAAAACCCACCAATGCCAGAATAGTGAAGATTAACCTCTTACGCAGAGTCTGATCCTTAAAGACTGTGATGAATTTTAGGAGGAATTCGTTCATGGCTTTTTGCGAAATTATTATTTCTTAGCAACTTTCTCAACTTTCTCCTTTGGAGCTTTGTCTGCCTTGGGTGCCTTTGGCACCTTCACTTTCTTGACAACCACTGGTTTAACCGCCTTTGGGACGATCACTGTCTTGTCTATAGGACCAGGATTCTTAATCATTGCAGGCTTAGCAGCATTTGCTACAGAACCACCAACTTTCTCGATCTTTGCCTTCGCAGAATCAGAGATAAAACATCCTGTGATGATAAACTTCTTTGTGACTTCACCATCGCCAAGGATCTTCACTTCAGGAATCTTGCCTGAACGAGTCTTGATTGCGAATTTCTCAACAAGAATAGCTGGCGATATACTATCACCGGCATTGAAGAGTTCTTCGAGGACACCGACATTTATGATAGCTTGTCTGTCTTGAATAGATTTGTGTTGGTTCACACCGCGACCACGCAACTTCGGCAACTGCTTTATGATATCGCGCCATTCTGGACGGCGCTTATTACCAGCACGAGCTGATTGACCTTTGCCACCACGACCAGATGTCTTTCCACGCTTACCGCCACGAGCAACGATCATGCGCTTTGTATTTGGGTGATTTCTTTTTAATTGATTGGTTTGCATGTTAGTTTTGGGCTATTACTTTGGCCGGCTTTCCAAGCAAAGTATTTCTCGAAACCTTGCTCAATTGTGACAATGCCGCAATAGTGACGCGAGCAATGTTGAGACGGTTTTTGCTACCAGACATAAGCTTTGCACAGACATCCTTTATACCAGCAAGCTCTATGACTGTACGAGCGGAGCTACCAGCGACGATACCACGACCACGAGCTGGGAAAATCATTATACGAGCACTTGAATACTTGGCTTCAACTCCGTGTTGAATAGTCATCTGAGGTGAAAGAGGAACCTTGATAAGATTCTTCTTGGCTTCGCGAGTTGCCTTCTCGACAGCACCGGCTGTGTCATTACCCTTTCCGAGACCAACACCTACGCGACCTTTCTTGTCACCAGCGACAACAGCAACGCTGAAGTTCATGCGGCGACCTCCTGATGTAACACGAGTAACACGGCGAATATCGATAATCTTAGAATCAAATTCTGGCTTGACGCGCTCACCTCTGTCACCGCCACGGCCACCTGAACGACCTCCACGGCCACCAGGACCACCCCTACCTTGACCACGACCAGATGATGCAGAACCAGCGGCACCTTGACCGACATTCATACCAGTATGACCACCTCTTTGTGCAGAATCGCGCATACGACGGCCTTGAGTGATCTTATTGGCTGGAACTGCAGAAGCAGCAGTAGTAGCTACAGGCTGAGCAGCTGTAGATGTTTTTTCATTATTCTTCTTTATATCTTGATCAGTCATGGTTTTATTTAAAATATTAGTCCTCCTTCACGAGCAGCATCGGCGACTACTTTGATCTTTCCAGCGTACAAATAACCACCTCGGTCAAAAACAACTTTCGTGATCTTCGCTGCGATTGCCTTCTTGGCAATACCGACACCGACTTCCTTTGCTCTTTCTACAGGAGTCTTGCCTTTTGCTTCACGAGAATCAGCCGCGACGAGTGTAAAGCCCTTTGTGTCATCTATGATCTGTGCGTATATGTATTTGTGCGACTTGAAAACTGCCAATCTTGGTCGTTCTGGAGTACCAGAAATCTTTGCACGGATACGAGCCTTACGGCGAGCGAAGATATTCTGTTGTGTTTGCTGAATAGTTGTCATGGTTTTATATTTCGCGCGATTTTATGCGGCCTTCTTACCTTGCTTTCTACGTATCACTTCATCTGAATAATGAACTCCCTTTCCTAGATATGGTTCTGGCTTCTTGAAATCACGCACCTTAGCAGCGAACTGACCAACCTTTTCACAATCTATACCTGAAACAGTGATGGTGTTCTTTTCTACTGTAACCTTGAGATCTGCAGGGATAACAACTGAAATAGAGTGGGAGTAACCGAGTGCCAATACCAAGTCTTTACCCTTCACATCGGCTTTGTAACCGATACCATCGACAATAAGCTTCTTCTCATAGGCCTTATTGACGCCGGCAATCATGTTTTTTGCATGAGAAGCGTAAGTGCCCCACAAAGCCTTGGCTTGTAGACTCTTGCTTCCAAGAGTAAGAGTGACAGTGTTGTTCTCAATCACTACATTTATCTCAGAACGAAATGTCTTTGAGATAGATCCAAGTGGACCTTTTACAGTGAAAATACCTCCTGAGTATGTAACTTCAGTCTTGGCTGGGATGATGATAGGTTTTTTTGCTATTCTTGACATATATTTGAAAATTGCGTGACTTTATTACCAAATTTTGAACAAAACTTCACCACCGACCTTTAGTCTCTTTGCTTCTGTATCCGACAAAATACCTTTTGGAGTAGAGAGAAATGTATTTCCAAAACCGCTCTTAAATGTGCGTATGTCTCCAGCCTTCATATAGATACGGCGAGATGACTTCGAAATACGCTCTGCGTCATGTATACGAGGCTCTTTGTCGAAATAGATAAGTCCAAGCTCTAGACCATCGACTATCTTGTTGGGCTTCAACTTCTCAACTGTAGAAATATAACCAAGCTTCTTGAGTGCATGAGCAACGTTTTCTGTAAACTTCGTGCAATTTACGCAAGTAGTAGCTTGACCGGCAGCGCTGGCGTTTTTGATACGGATTATTAGGTCTGAAATAGGGTCTGTGATCATATTATTACCATGAAGACTTCTTTATGCCTGGAATAGCACCATCGTTAGCGAACTCGCGGAAACAGATACGACACATATCGAAATCTCTCATATAGCCGTGCTTGCGACCGCAACGAAAACAACGGCGAACCACGCGCGACTTGAATTTCGGCGTTTTTTGCGATCTAACAATAACTGATGTTTTGGCCATTTTATTAAAACAAATTGGATTGGTTAGCTATACCCTTTCGGGTCGTGCTTCCAATCACTTTGTCGATCAAAACCTTATTTACTAAGGTAATAGGGATATTAGCAGATGGTGGTGGATGAGTCAATAGTCTAAAATAAAAGCAAATGATACCTACCCAACCTTCGGCCCGAACTCTTCATCTTCTTCGTCTGCGATAGCATCGGCCTTGGTGACATGGAGTCTGCCGTCAATATGGTTTGCTGGAGAATATACCGTGTAGAGCTTCATAGCTGTGGTGCCGGTATTTATGATGTTATGCTCGAGACCGGCTAGAACCACGATAGCTGTGCCGTCAGCGACCGGATATTCGACGCCGTCGATAACAGACTTCCCTGTACCAGCTTCAAATCTGAAAAACTGGTCAACATGGTGCACTTCATTGCCAATATCCTCACCTGGTAAGAGTGACATGAGCACGAGTTGGCTATGCGGGCCAGTGTAAAGTACTTTTCTGAAATTCGTATTTTCAATAGTTAGCTTCTCTATATTTTCCGCGTAAGGTTTTTGTTTTTGCATGGTTTTTGTATTTTTTTAATGAAGAAGCCGATCCAATCTTCTTTGTTTGTCCTTGGATTATACCATGCAACGGCGCCACTTTCGCCAAAAATCCATCATGCATTTTCTTCAGACTGGAGTTATCGGCGTCAGCAAGTACGGCCTCAGCTTTCGAAGATAAGTCTCGCAGATGTCTATCATATTCCAAGACTTCCGGATGTACTCGCAATGCCATTTCATTTATACCGAGAATCTTGAGTCCCTCGAAAGAGCGAACGCGCGAAAGGGCCACATAGCCCATACCTGGCTCGAACGATTTCGATAGATCAACCTCAACAGCATCCAAACTCATGCCTTGGCTCTTGTGTACGGTTATAGCCCAAGCCAAACGTAGAGGATATTGCTTCACTTCCGCCAATAAGAAGCCATCATCATCTATAGTCCAGGTGGCCTGTTCGATAGTCAAACGACGACCTTGAGGAAAATCTGGCGTCGGCGCTGTATGAATGACCGGATCAAGACCATAGCCACAAGAAACAACGACTCCAAGAGTGCCATTTACATATCCAGCTTCGAAGTTATTCTTCACACACATGACGCGCGCACCTTTTTTCAGGCGCAAGATCTCTGGTGCCAGACAAGATTTTTTGAGCGACTCCAAAGCGTGCTTCTTACCGCGAGCTGACATCTCATATGTATGTTCTGTATCTGTTATCTTGTCTAACTCCGTGAAATTGACCTGATCGACATCGATGTTATGAGTGAAAAGCCGAGTCGGTGCCACGGCTAGCTTGGAAGAATCTACGGATTGGCGAGCCATAAGATGCTCATATGAACGTGCAGAGATCTCACCCGAGCGGATATCATTCAAAACAGAAATACTGACATCATCTTTATGACGAAAATTCTCTGAAAGATAACAGACAGTGAAATTACCGTCTTTCCAGGCCTTGGAACGATATATGAAATAAGAATCGAGTCCATCTGAAGAATAATCGCCGCGGAGATCATTGGCTTCGCTAATATTTCCACTCGACCAATTGTACGAGCGCATTATCGGAGGTAATTGAAAGAAATCACCACACAAGACCACTTGCAACCCACCAAATGGCAGATTTTTGGCTTTATCTGGCATCTTGCCTTCACCGGCTTTTATCGGTAAATCTTTTCTCAAGCGACGGCAAATAGCGTCTATCATATCCAGCTGGTAATAATGTAACATCGAGACCTCGTCGATGATAAGTACGCGTGCAGATTGAAGGCGCGAAACGAGCTGGTCTTTGTCGGCCAAAGCTTCAAGATCAAGCTCATTCATATCCGACTTTATGCCCATTCCTGACCAAGAATGTATCGTCATACCACCCATATGTGTCGCGGCAATACCGGTTGATGCGGTTATAGCCACAGATACATGATGTTCCTTCAGATATTTAATATACTGGTTCATCAAATGTGTCTTACCGCTGCCGGCTGGTCCGGTGATGAAAGCATTTCTACCAGTCTTCAAGAGCGTGAGGGCGTCTTTTTGAGTCATAGGGTTGAGTATATCAGAAAATAAGATACTGGTTCACCCTCTTGCAAATCGAGTACTTTCATATAGACTGCTATCAGACCAGTGTCAGTAAAACAATTCAACTAGAGGCGAATATCGCCAGAAGGAGAACTATGCCTGTAGAACTTATAAAGTATAAAGATGGGCACGGAGAAGTTATTGGGAAAGGTTGCCATGTGCATGTAGTCAGAGGCTTGTACCAAGGACAAGAAGGTGTGGTGGTCACATTTGAAGAAGGTATGCGGTTGGGTGGCGGTCCCGTGATCGTATACATGCGGGAGTTGCCAGCCAAGATCTTCCTGGATAAATTCAAAGGAGAACAGGTGGTAAATGAACAGCACCGCGCCGGCATACCAGATGAAGGAGATTGGATGTCCAATCCTTTGGCGGCTCCACATGAAGGCTCCGACCTCATGGTCATATCGACATCGGCACCACCGAGATTGATTGGTAAGCCACAGCCGCGAACCAACTACGTCTTTGGTGCAACTGGTGCGGCAGACACGCGATCCAGGATGATTCACCACCGAGTACAAGAAGCACCGGCTAAACATCCAGAGTTCCCTGTGTTCGCAGCGCCGCCGACGGCTCCGTAAACGAAAAATAGCGCCGACGAAAATATCCAACGGACTAACAACTGTTGGATAAGAAAACCACCCGAGTAGTGAGGGTGGTTTTTTCTTATTTTAATTATTTCTTAAGTGGAAGACCTATGTACTCGAGAAGAGCAAGAGCTGTGTTTTTATCTCGTGTATTTGTGACAATAGTAATACTCATACCGAAGATATCCTTCAAATCTTCATCGGCTGTTTCAGCAAAAATCGTGTGTTCCTTGATACCTATAGTGTAGTTTCCCATAGCATCTACTGAACCACGAGATAGACCACGGAAGTCTTTTGTACGAGGCAAAGCGATATTTATCAAACGATCCAAGAATTCACACATGCGCTTGCCGTGAAGTGTAGTCTGATATGCAACAGGATCACCTTCACGAGTCTTAAATGAAGCGATGGCCTTCTTGGTTACACGCACAGCGGCCTTCTGACCAGTTATCTTGGCTAGACGATCTGCAATAAGCTCTATCTTCTTCTTATCTTTCACTGAACCGAAGCCGTTGCTGATGACTATCTTCGTCAGCTTTGGAGCTTGCATAGCATTTGTAAGGCCAAGCTTCTCTTTTAGAGCTTTAAATGAATCTTTATTTAATTCGTAGACTGATTTTGCGTGTGTCATGTTATTTTGGTGAAAGTTAAAAGATGAAAATTATTTCTTAGCAATCTTAGCTGGTTTTGACTTAACCGCATCTACCAGTGCAACATTGGAAACATGGACAGGCATAGGCTTCTCAATAATAGTTCCCTTCTGTCCTTCACGGGTTGGCTTCTGATGACGCTTGATGGTGTTTATACCTTCTACCAAGACTTTGTTGTTCGTAGGAAATGCTCTCAAGACCTTGGCTGTCTTGCCTCTATCATCACCAGAAAGTATTTTGACTAAATCTCCTTTTTTGATTTTCATATATTTGAGTATTATACAATCTCGGCAGCGCGTGAAGCGATAGTCTTAAAACCTCTTTCGGCTATCTCACGTGGTATAGGACCGAATATGCGACCAGCAATCGGTTCCTTCTTTCCCTTTTCTATGATGACGACTGCATTTTCATCGAAACGAATATATGAGCCATCCTTGCGGCGAATCGGTTTGACTTGGCGGACAACCACAGCCTGCAAGACGTCTTTCTTCTTCACAGCCTTGCGAGGTTCGGCCTTCTGAACTGACAAGACAACTATATCTCCAACTTCAGCATAACGGATGCGTGTAGCACCAAGTACTTTGAAAATACGGCCAATCTTGGCTCCGGAGTTATCTGCAATATTTACGATTGATCTTGGCTGTATCATGGTAGTTTAGTTAAAAGGTGAATGGCGCAGGGCGCATTAGGCGATAACCTTAAAAGATTTATTCTTTGATAATGGTCTGCAAGCTTCGATGGTTGCCTTATCCCCTATCTTCTTTGTATTTCCGACATCGTGCGCCATAAGCTTGGTAGTCTTGTTCATATACTTATGATATTTGGTGTGCTTTGTGAAGCGTTCGATCTTAACGACGACGGTGTCTTTCATCTTATCGGAAACTACAACACCAACAAAAGTCTGTGGGCGCTTTGTTTCGGTATTTGTTTGTGTTTTTGTTGTTGTCATGTGAGTTGTGATACTACTTTAAAAATGTCGTTTTGTCTAGGAAACTAAGCTTTCTTTGTAAGAGCTACGAGGGCTGTCATGATACGGGCAATGTCTCTGCGAATAGAGACTGACTCTTTTACATTTTTATTCTTGGAACCGACAGAACCAAATCTGACTACACGCAAAGCTTCACGCTTGTCAGTAAGCATCTTTGCTAGATCAGCGGCGGTCTTATTTGATATTTCTTTCATTTTCATGTTCGTATTTCTTGAGGCTGATATTACATGCGTGCGACGACTTTCGTCTTTATTGATAGTTTGGTTCCAGCCTTACGAAGAGCTTCGGTAGCAACAGCAGCTTCGACACCATCGAGTTCGAACATAATACGACCTGGTCTGACTTCGGCGACGAAACCTACTGGATCACCTTTTCCTTTTCCCATTTTTACTTCAGCTGGCTTCTGTGTAAATGGTCTGTCAGGGAAAATGCGTGTCCACATCTTGCCGTTCTTACCAGCATGATGCACAGCGGCCTTGCGGGCTGATTCGATCTGGTTCGAAGAGATGCGACCGTATTCCATGGCCTTGAGGCCAAATGAACCAAAGGCAATAGTGATACCGCGAGTCTCGGTCTTGTTTGCTTCTTTCACCGGATGCTTGCGCTTGGTGAACCACTTTCGGTGTTTAACTTTTTTAGGATATAACATGTTAGTAATTTAAAGATTCAGTATATGAAATTATGCGGCTTTCGTTGAACGCTCTTTTATGTCTTTTACATCTTTCTTGAAAATCAAACCCTTGTAAATCCAGACCTTGATACCAATGTCTCCATATGTCATATGGGCTTTCTCACGAGCAAAGTCGATATCGGCGCGGAGAGTTTGTAGAGGGATCTGACCCTTCTTCAACTCTTCTGAACGAGCAATGTCAGCACCACCAAGACGACCACCGAGACGTATACGAATACCTTTCACGTCTTTGTTGGCCATAACTTTCTCTATCGTCTGCTTCATAACGCGGCGGAATGGCAAACGCTTTTCTAGTGAATCGGCAATCATAAGACCAGCAATAGCGGCATTTGACTCTGGGTTGCGAACTTCTTCGATGTCGATCTTGAGTTCTTGAGTTCCTAGAGATATTTTATTCCTCTTCAATAGAGTAAGGATCTTCTCGCGAAGTTTAGCGACACCGTCACCTGACTTCCCAATAATCATACCTGGACGTGAAGTCTTGATAACCACACGGATGATCTTTTGTGAGCGCTCTATGTCGAGACCACCCAAGAAAAATGTACGCAACTCTTTTTGTAGGAATTCACGAATAGTGATATCTGCTTTGAGTGCTGAACGATATGCTTTATCAGAAGCAAACCAGCGTGACTTCCAGTCGCGGATGATACCTAGTCTATGTGAATATGGGTGTACTGTGTGTGACATGTTATTTTTTGATTTTTGTTGTTGCGTTTTTTGTTTTGCTTTCACCTTGCGCCTTTCCCTTTGCGCCTCTTTCTACCTTCGGTGCCAAAACCAAGCTTATGTGGCTTGTACGCTTCTTTATAGGAAATGCTGAACCCTTGGACATAGGCATAGAACGCTTGAGAACAAAACCTTGGTCTACACGAATCTCCTTCACCATAAGATTGTCCTTATCGATATTGAAATTGTTCTTGGCATTTGCGATAGCAGAATCCAAAAGGCCAGCAAGAGGATGCTTAGCTTTCTTCGAGACATTCACCAAGATGACTTGAGCTTGCTCAATAGACTTACCGCGAATCATATCTGCGACCAGACGGACCTTGCGAGGGGTGATTCTGTAATTTGAAAGTTTGGCGGTAATCATGATAGTTTAGTTAAAAGGTGAAGAGCGCAAGGCGCAGTGCGTTTATTTTTTGGCAGCAGGGGCGGAGGTAGCGGCTTCCTTAGCAGATTTGGCTGCAGCGACTTCTGCTTCCTTGGCTTTGAGCTCGATCTCCTTCTGCATCTTACCTCCATGGCGTACGAACTTGCGTGTAGGTGAAAATTCACCGAGGCGGTGTCCAACCATATCCTCGGTAACTAGAACTTCTGTATGTGTGCGGCCATTGTGAACACCAAAAACAAATCCCACCATCTCTGGTGAAATCTGGGAACGACGAGACCATGTTTTTATAACTCCTGTAGTCGCAGGCTTTTTACCAGCGATCTTCGCAAGAAGTCTTTCTTCGATATATGGTCCTTTTTTGAGTGATCTTGCCATAAAAAATGGTAATTTGATTTAGAAACAGTTTAAAACAAGCTCCGAAGAGCTTCCGAGAATACTAACAAAAGCAGAGGAAAAGCGCAAGTTTTTGACACTATACAACATTGGCCTGAGAGATTTATCCCTTTTTATTACTCTTTCGTCTGAAATAATTCTTCGACTCTCTCGTAATAGCTAGTATAGAAATCACAGCTATATATGAAGCACTCACCTCTGGTGGCATGTGATAAGGGACCTTCAAGATAATACCACCAGCTATAATAAGTACTACGAGCGCCGTCCAAACCATGGCATAAACTTCACCTGTGTGTATAGAGTCATGGGTGTTGTGCCAACGACGAAATTCTTTCTCGGCGCTATATATAGCCAAAGATGCACAATATATAACTGCTATCGCCAATAAGACTTCATTGTGTGACAACACATTTTCCTCGAAAAAATCATAAATAATCGCTGCAAAAAATATGAGCGCCCAGAAATTTGTGACTTTTCGCCACATTGAGAAAGAGCCTAACTCTTGCAATTTGTTTATAAATGACTTCATAAATATTTATTCTGTTCCACGATCAATAAGTCGCTATCATGACAATCTTCTCTATGACAGTCTTAAGTACTTTTATAAGTCTGTGAACCATGCGGGTGTATTATAACATCTATATATGACTAATTCCCTGCTACCCAAGTTGGTTCCGGAGTTCCAGTGAGAGTTCCTGTGTGACTGTTACTCGAACTGTCAGCTGCGGATGTGCCGGTGTTTTCATTGAACTTCCAGAGAGCAATCGTGTTACCATCGTTCGTAAATGAAGTCGATGGTGTGAAGGTTGTAGTATAACGAGCTGAGTTAGAGATACGGACTTCGTCTATAGTTCCTGCACCTGATGTGTTCCATCCACCAGCTGTACCTATGTAAAAGACCTCTGACACAGCGTCCATTATTCCAGCTGAAGAAATCTGAGCAACCTGTGTTCCATCAACAAATAGAGTTAAGTAGGTTCCATCTGCTACTACTGCATAATGTTGCCATGCACCCGATGCTGTAAATGGATTGAGCTGGGTGTATGGTACACCGCCATCTCCGAAATACTGTAGAGTTATTGCTCCGCCAGAGACATTTGTAAAATACCAACCAGACTCACCATTTATAATACCCATTGAAAAATAATCCTTTGCCCATACTTCAACTGTCCATGGAGCCGAAAGACCGAAAGCTGATGTTGCCCCTATATTTACATAATTACTCCCATCAAAACTCAATGCATAACTGGTCTCAGATGGTGGCGGAGTTCCTCCACTACTAACAAATCCTGATGATGCAGCTGATGGTATGTGGTCAGTAGGAAGAGCACCGACGAAGGCAACAACTGCAGTGGTTGAGGAGTAACCTGGTTGGTTTAGGAAGCCTACTTCAGTATCTGGGGCTTCTACATAGACATTGGTACCTACTTTGGTTATCTCATAGCCAGTATCAGTGGTGGCAAGAGCGTCTTTTGGCATAGAGGCTAAGTAGGTAGGTATGAGTGTAGATAGGTCTATACCCGTGCAGGACTTGGCTGGATCACATATAGCAGTGAGAGTAGAGGTTATGGTGGTAGGATAGTGACCATTGTCTATAAGATACTGGTTGACTGCTTTGTATATGGTAGATATGTCTGATTTCCTCTGTGCATCTCTACTACTACCTAGTTGTTTAGCTGGGTTGATGGCTACTATGACTATACCAGCCAATATGGAGATTATAGCTACGACGAGGAGGATTTCGAGTAATGTAAAACCTTTTTGCAGTGAGGATGATTTATAAGAGTGATTCATGTGTAGAACTAGTATATCATCCCCCTCGCGAAGAGAGATAAAAGTGAGTGGGGATAAAGATATAAAAAAAGCGGCCCATCTGGGCCGCTTTTCATTAACCAAGAATAACTTTAGATTTCTTTTTGCCGACTTGGCGGCGAGAGACGATGAAAACATTTGAATACTTCTTCGGGGTGCGTGTCTTTTGACCCTTACCTGCTGGCTTACCCCAACGAGTCTTGAGACGGCGTAGACCACGACCTTGTCTCTGTTCACCTCCACCGTATGGGTGATCTACTGGGTTCTGAGCTGTACCACGAACTGTTGGGCGAATACCCATCCAGCGTGAGCGACCAGCTTTTCCAATATTAACAAGACGATTTTCTTCATTTGAGACAGCACCGATAGAAGCCCAAGCATCCTCGTGAACTTTACGAATCTCCGTAGAAGGCATCTTGATATGAGTGTAACCGGCGTCATTGGCGACTACTTGAGCAAATGATCCAGCTGAACGAACAAGCTTAGATCCTGAACCTGGCTTGATCTCAATATTGTAAATGAAAGTACCAACAGGGATTTTCTTGAGAGGAAGACGATTACCTGTTTGAATCGGTGCATTTTCTGAGACGATAAATGAATTGCCAACTTTCATAGTCTTAGGCAAAAGTATATAGCGCTTCACACCATCTTTGTAAGATACTAGACCGATATAACCAGTGCGAAAAGGATCATATTCTACAGTCTTGACTGTGGCAATGATATCTTTCTTCTCATACAAGAAATCGATGATACGATAAAGCTTCTTGTGACCTCCACCCTTGTGGCGGACGGTGATACGACCATGTGCATTGCGTCCCATGTCGCGTTTGAATCCGACAGTGAGTGGACCATATGGCTCGCTGACAGTGAGATATTGCTTGAATGGCAAAACTGTCATGTGGCGACGAGATTTTGATGTTGGGCGGAATGATTTCATGATAATTTAATTAAACAAATTCTATCTTGTCTCCTTTCTTCAAGGTGACAACGGCTTTGCGAATACCCGACACAGTACCGCGTTTACCACGGACGAAAACTTTCTTGGCTGGGTTATTTGTGATGGCGATTCTGACTGGAGTGACTTTGTAGAGAGTCTTTATTGCCTTGGAAATAGAGTCTTTGTTGGCATTTGCAGTAATAACAAAAGTATATATACCACCCTGACTAAGAATACCAGACTTCTCTGTTATGTGAGGACGAATAATAACAGAAGTAGCTGAAGTCGCTACAAAGTTATTTACAACTACTGGCTTTGCAACAGCTTTTGTGACAACAGTTTTTGTGGCAACAGCCTTTGTCTCTTTATTTTTTGATCCGAATAATGCCATGATATTAATTATTTAGTCTTAGTTTTTGTAACCTTCGCGACCTTGGCCTTTTCGACTTTTTCAGGCGTGACTTTTGCTGGCATAGCCTTTGCGGAAGCGATCAATACCTTCAATGCATCTGCAGGATTCACGACAACCAAGAAGGTGTGATTCAAAACTGAGACAGGATTGATGTTGCGGAATTCTTCAAGAGAAAGATTGCCGATATTGCGGAAACTCTTGGTAACAGCGTCGGCTTTTTTGTCTACAGCGATGATAGCTGTATTTACCTTCTTTGTGATCAATCTTTCAAAACCTTTAATCGTAGCGAGTGATGTAACTATATTTTTTGCATCGGCAGTCTTTGGCGCTTTGATGTCTAGAGAATCTATGAAAAGTATTTCACCATCTTTCATCTTGCGAGAAAGGATAGTATATAGAGCCTTTGTGCGAGCCTTTTTGTTTATCTTGCGATCGAAATTCTTGTCTGCGCGAGGACCGTGAGCAATACCTCCACCAACCCAGATAGGTGATCGAGATGAACCGTGACGAGCACGACCTGTGCCCTTCTGCTTCCAAGGCTTCTTACCGCCACCACGGACTTCTCCGCGAGTCTTAACATTGGCGATAGCATTACGAGAATTTGAATTCATGAGACGAACTACTTCGTGGACGAGGTCGGCATTCCAAGGCAATCCGAAAACTGATTCCGGAAGAGAGATCTTCCCTGTTGATTTACCTTGTGTGTTGTATATTGTTGCTTCCATGTTATTGATTGAAATTTGTATTAGGAATTGTGGAAAATTACTCTGCAACAACCTCCACTAATGTGCCTCTTCGACCTGGGATAGCTCCAGAAACATACAGGATGTTCTCTTCTTGGTCAATATGGGCCACCGTAAGACCTGTAACAGTCACACGATCAGAACCCATGCGACCGGCCATGCGCATACCGACTGGAACGTGTGAACGAAGACCTCCACCGATAGAACCTGGCTCGCGTTCAGAGTGTTTCTGACCGTGAGTTCGAGGACCTCCATGGAAACCATGACGCTTCACGACACCTTGGAAACCTTTACCCTTCGAAATCGCACTGACTACAATAGAATCACCGGCTTTGAACTGTGATAGTTCTATCTTGTCTCCAATCTTGAGAGCATTTCCTGCTTGTGCCGTACCTTCCGTACGAAATTCTGATAGTGCTGCGAAATTACCGAGATCCTTGAGATGACCTTTGAGTGGTTTGTTTATGCGGCTGACATTGCGGCTTCCTTCGCCGATCTGCACAGCTTCATAACCATCGCGCTCTTTTGTGCGAATATCTGTGACGATGTTACCACTAGCAGAAACCAGTGTTACCGGAATAACTGCGCCAGAGGCATCGTATATTTGGGACATATTTAGCTTTCTTCCAAGAATGAATTTCATGTTGTTATCGGTTTCGCCACGGGAGCGAATAGCTAATTTTTACAAATCCAAAGACGTCAGTGATGTATATTCACTACGACTACTGTTGTTTTGTAAAAATCATCTATTCGCTCCCCTGGCACTATCCATTACATCATCTTTACATCGATATTCACTCCAGATGGCAAACTCATGTTAGTGAGAGCCTCGATGACTTTCGGATTTGGGTTGATAATATCGATCAGGCGCTTGTGTACTCTCATCTCGAACTGCTCACGCGAATTCTTATCTATGAAAGAAGCGCGGTTCACAGTGTACTTCTTTATCTCTGTAGGCAAAGGAACTGGACCGTGTACCTCTACATCGTATCGTGCGGCCGTATCCATAATCTGTTTCAATGAAGCATCCAGTATCTTGTGCTCGTAAGCGCGAATGCGAATACGGAGGTGAGGAATATCACCAGCAGCTTTGACCTTCTTTGCGCGTGCTGGAGCTTTCTTTTTTGTTTCCTTTGCAGTAGTCATTTTGATAATTAATTTAATGAGCTTAGGCAACGATCTTTGTTACAACACCAGCACCGACTGTCTTACCACCCTCACGGACGGCGAAACGCATCTGAGCTTCAAGTGCGACTGGAGCAACAAGTTTGACCTTGAAAGTAACTGTGTCACCAGGCATAACCATCTCTACTCCGGCATTCAATGTAACTTCACCAGTAACATCTGTTGTACGGATATAGAACTGAGGCTTATAACCTGTGAAGAATGGTGTATGACGACCTCCCTCTTCTTTCTTCAAGACGTAAACTTCAGACTCAAACTCTGTGTGTGGCTTAACTGAGCCGGTCTTTGCAAGAACTTGACCACGAGAAACATCGTCCTTAGCTGTACCGCGGAGGAGCAAACCGGCATTGTCACCAGCTTGACCTTCCTTGAGTGACTTGTTGAACATTTCTATACCAGTGATAGTTGTCTTGGTTGTGTCTCTGAAGCCAATGATCTCAACTTCCTCACCAACCTTGATAACACCGCGTTCAATACGACCAGTAACGACCGTACCGCGACCTTCAATTGAGAAGATATCTTCGATAGGCATAAGAAATGGCTTATCCATTTCACGAACTGGAGTAGGAATATAGCTGTCTAGAGCGGCAATAAGTTCATCGATCTTTGCTGTCCATTCTGGCTTACCTTCTAGGGCGCCAGTAGCTGAACCGCGGATGACTGGAACATTTTTACCATCAAATTGATTTTTCGTAAGGAGTTCACGCACTTCTTCCTCAACAAGATCAATAAGATCTTTTTCTGGAACGAGGTCACACTTGTTTAGGAATACGATGATCTTTGGAACACCAACTTGGCGAGCCAAAAGAACGTGTTCACGAGTCTGTGGCATAACACCGTCTGTAGCAGAGACCACGAGAATAGCGCCGTCCATTTGAGCGGCACCTGTAATCATGTTCTTAACGAAGTCGGCGTGTCCTGGACAGTCGATGTGAGCGTAGTGACGAGCTGGTGACTCATATTCAACGTGTGAAAGTGAAATTGTAACTGTCTTTGTTGCATCACGAACTGTACCTCCCTTTGTAATATCTGCGTAAGCCTTGAGTTGAGCGAGGCCCTTTGTTGACTGAACAGCCAAAAGAGCGGTCGTCAATGTAGACTTACCGTGGTCGATGTGACCGATTGTGCCCACGTTAACGTGAGGCTTGGTGCGATTGAATTCTGCTGCCATATGATTATTAATTTAGTGCTTTGATTCGCATTATTTGGGCGTGATGCTTGTTTGCACAAGCGGGCCAAACAGCGAGAATCAAAGATAAATTGTTAATAGTTAATAAACGTTAATAAAACGCTTGGGTAAGCGATGGCATAAAGGTTAGCACACCGGGCCTTAGGGTGTCAATGGCGTGGTTGGCGCAGTTGGCACTACCCCATTGTACAAAGCCCTGATCTGGAACAATATATAGAAGCCAATAATAGCGGAAATGATAAATCCGACTATATCTACAGAGAGAATATTACCTATCAACATTACGACTTGGGCATATAAGAGGAGGGTCCAGGACTTGGATGTTCTTTTGAAGAGACCCGGGAGAGCCATGAGTTGAATAATTCCAGCAACAATAGCCACTAGCAGAGAAATCCAGATTCTTGACATACCACCTGCCATGCCAGCAACGATGAGACCTCCGTATCCAGTCACAATTCCCAATAATGACACTAGAGAGATGGCCAAGAAAACCAAACTGATAATAATAAGGTAAGGTGAATACTTAACGATCGCTTCTTTCACTCCAGCGGGAAGCTGTGGGGCTTTCTGACCGAAATAAAGGTCTAACTGTGAGATTATGGAGTCCATGATTTGTATGTGTGTTATTGAGTAATTATTAATACACAATATTATACAGCCTACTTCCTCTTCTCTGCAATCTCAAGTGCCACGTTTGCTGGCACAACTTCATAGTGATCAAATTCCATTTGAGCGGGGCCGTAACTAGAAATTGTTTAGGAGCCAAATACAGTAATTTATTTAATAAACCTAAATGACTTGACTATCAGGTCTATTGTCGCTTTGTCTGCATCTGTTACATCACCAAATATCTCTAGAAGAACGGCATCATTCTTACTACTAATAAGAATAAAATGAAAAGCTGATTCATTTTGGATTATCTTTCCGTTCAAGTCATAGACTGGGGGTCTGTAAGTATAACGACTCGCTGTAATCTGGACCTCCTGGTCGTAATTGTATGACTTAATATCGGTACTACTCTCATCCATCTGCACTTCTTTTAAAATTCTAGCTGTACTTGTGGCATAAGAAGGCCACCCATAATTCTTGAGAATATTTATCTGCAGATTTTGACCAGATCTAGGGACAATAAGTGCCAGGGAAATATCTGTCGAAGCAAAGGAGCCCGAATCATCCTGAAAATGAAAATATGATGGATAGCTAAATTCAAATCCGTATTTTTCGCTTCTATAAACGGTTGTTGTAGCCGCCTGAGATACGCCCGCCAAGTTTGGCGATTGACTAATGTTTAATGTGCTCAGAATTTCCTTAATACTATCTAATGATGACCGATACCAGTAATCAGTTAGAGAATCGATGGAGTCGTTTGTATCTACACCAAACGATATGTATATATTACCAACATTGAAAGACAATTGGCCATAGTCTCTATTGGGGCTAACAAAACCCGTAGCGGTATACTTTTCCCCCATAACATAGACATCTTCTGACTCTAGCTTGTCTCCGAGTCCAACCCCGGTACCGGCGCATGGGCTCTGCCCACCCCCTGTCTTAATAAGGATGTATTCGACGCCTTTTTCTACAGAAACGCATGATGATGGATCTGTTCCGCTATCTACCTCGGCTACTTTTGTATTCCAATTATATTTAAGTGAATACCCGTGTTTTAGATTTGTATAAGTTCTGTAGATATCAGGCGATGTCATCCACTTACATCTATCGGCCAACAAAGCCGATGATATATTTTTACAATCGTCTGGCTTTTGATTTTTTGTAGCAAAATCAAAATAACATGTATCCCTGTTATCTGGCTGGTATGTCTTATCTGCTTTTACCAATCCACACGCTGATGAATCCTTCATTGCAGAATCTGATAAATCTATGCACTGGGTCATATCCAAGCTATCACCACCTATATGCTCACACAGAGCCGGATTACTTCTTATGGCGGCTGCCTTAATAATACATAGATTTTTCTCATTTGATGGAAACTTTTGACATTCATCAACCATTCCGGTCTTGGCAATTCTTGTAAAATCATTCTCCCTAAGACACTTATCCTTCAACTTCTCGTCAGAAATTCGACTGCAAATCGCCGAAACATCCAAATCAAAGTCTGACAAATAGGCTAGTCGTGAATAGCAATCGTCTCGGTCAGTAGAAGTCGCCGAGCTAAGCGCACAAATCGTGGGATCTTTTTCAGCAAGGGCGACACTTGTGTAGCAAAGCGCCCTGTTATAAGTATCCGAGTCGAATCGGTTACATGCAGACAGATCCCTGTTGTCCATTGCAAACATAAAATAACATGCGTAAGAACCATTGTGATAAGCCGGTGGATCTAGTGGTGGGCAAGATGAAATATCTTTTTTTATCAGCCCGAAATCAGAATAGCAATTATTTCTTTGGGCGCTGTCTCGAATTTTGCCACAGTATGTTGAATCTTTCTTTAATGTGGCTAGCGCTTGCCAACATCTAATATTTAATTCGAGTGAATAGCGCGGATTATAATTGTCACAACTCACAATATTTCGATTATTTGATGGTAATGTGAATTTAAAATCTGGACTATTATAAGTCCATGCATCAAGTGGTGCAATACTTAAAGTTGTAGAACCATAAAGTACATCAATCTCATTCACGAGCCGTGTCGGTTTTGAAACTGTATTTGTTTGATCTTGAGATGATGCATCGATTTTTAAATGATCAGCCCTGAAATTATTTTTCTTTGCAAACAGATTTATGATAAAAATGAAACCGACTATAATACCAACTAAAACAAGCGACGTAATCAGCGCTTGTATATATGGTTTCTGGTTATGGGAAATCGCATCAGACATGCGCGTATTTCTATTCTCGAAATACCTCATAAGCGCACCAACAAGAAGTGTTAAAATCGGTAACCCATATATAAACAGCTGAAAATTACCAATCAAAAGTATCATAACAGAAAATTCCGAGGCCGTGCCAGCTTCTATAGTAGAAATAAGATTGGATACCGTAATTACTGTTACAATCACAGTAATAAGAGCACTCAATAAAGCAGAAACTATAAGTATGGTATTTATACGCTCGGAAGAAGAACCTATTTTATAGAAATATATCCCTTGGAGTATGAGAACAACTAGTGCAACCAAGGATGGGATGATTGATAAATTAGCATTAAACATAAAGATGCCGGCAACCAGCATAGGCCAATAGAACGAAGCTATTAAGCAGAAATTAATTGCATAACTTACTACGCTAAGGCATACCAAAACAATTCCGTATGTTTTAATATAGCTGTTATTTATTTTTAGAGTTTTGCTTAACACCCCAGACATGTCAGAATGATAACACGCTCAGACAAAAAAGCCACCCCATTGGCGGCTCTCTTGTCTAAAAATCTTCTATTTATTTCCTCTTCTCCGCAACTATTTGCGCTTTTCAGCAATCTCAAGTGCAACGTTGGCAGGCACAACTTCATAGTGATCGAATTCCATCTGTGCTGAACCTTGACCAGAAGTCATTGAGCGAAGCTGAGTGGTGTAACCGAACATTTCTGAGAGTGGAACCTTGGCGATAATAGATATAACCTGACCTTTTGGATTACTACCTTCGATTTGGCCGCGTTTGGAAGCAATAGATCCATTTACATCTCCCATGTACTTCTCAGGACAAACGACTTCGAGCTTCATAATAGGTTCAAGGATAACTGGCTTAGCACGCTTACATGCATCTTGGAAAGCTTGGGAAGCGGCGATCTTGTAGGCGATTTCAGATGAGTCAACATCGTGGTAAGAACCGAAAGTTAGCTCACAAGAGATATTCACCATCTTGTAACCAGCAACAATACCGCGATCCATGGCTTCATGGACTCCCTTTTCAACGGCTGGGATAAATTCTAATGGAATAACACCTCCTTTGATGGAGTTGATGAATTCGAAATCGTCATAACGCTTAACATTCTTCGGAACTTTCTCACCTTCAACAAGTTTCTCCAAAGGTTTAAGTGTTAGGCGGACGTGACCGTATTGACCTTTACCTCCAGTCTGCTTGATATACTTGTGTTCAGCTTCAGCAGTACCAAGAATAGTCTCGCGGTAAGCCACTTGAGGCTCGCCGACATTTGCTTCAACACTAAACTCGCGTTTCATACGGTCAACCATGATTTCAAGGTGAAGTTCTCCCATACCAGAGATAATAGTCTCACCTGTTTCTGAGTTTGAGGATATACGGAATGTTGGGTCTTCATTCCCAAGTTTGCGAAGTGCCATACCCATCTTCTCTTGGTCAGCTTTTGTCTTCGGTTCGATGCGTAGCGACACGACAGGCTCCATGAATTTGATAACTTCGAGAACTATCGGATTGTTTTCATCACAAAATGTATGAGAAGTAAGAGCGTCTTTGAGGCCGACGGCGGCTGCAATTTCTCCAGCGAAGACTTTCTTCACTTCTTCACGCTTGTCAGCTTGAAGTCGGACGATACGACCGAGACGTTCTTTCTTGCCGGTTGTGGCATTGTAAATATATGTTCCGGATTCGATTGTTCCAGAGTAAACTCGGAAGAATGTCAAAGCACCGACGAATGGATCGTTTTGGAGCTTGAAAGCCAGAGCTGAAAAAGGCTCTTCATCTGAAGCATGACGTTCAATTTCGCCACCAGTGTTTGGGTCAATACCTTTGATAGCTGGCATATCTAGTGGTGATGGTAGATAATCAACAACAGCATCCAAGACTAGCTGCACACCGACGTTTTTCAAAGCTGAACCAGTGAAAACTGGAAACATTTTGTTGGCAATAACAGCTTTACGAGTTATAGATTTGAGTCTTTCTATCTGACCATCGAAAGTCTTGCCTTCGAGGAACTCTGTCATAGCAGCTTCGTCCGTTTCGACGATTTTCTCTATGAGAGTGGCGTGGTGCTTCTTGGCATCTTCGAGCATGTCTGCTGGAATTTCCTTTTCGATAACATCTTTACCTTTTTCACCTTCGAAATAGTAGGCCTTCATCTTGAGAAGATCAACAACACCGATATGATCACCTTCTAGACCTATAGGAAGTTGGAATCTGACAGCATTTTTGTTGAGACGCTCGACTATAGACTGGAATGAACGCTCAAAAGAGGCGCCCATGCGATCCATTTTGTTAATGAAACAAAGTCGTGGGACTTTTCCATCGTCAGCATAGCGCCAGTTGGTCTCGGACTGAGGTTCCACGCCGGCCACACCGTCGAAAACCACAACCGCACCATCCAAGACACGCAAAGAACGCTTCACTTCTACGGTGAAGTCGATGTGTCCAGGAGTATCGATGACATTGAAACGAACTTTCTTCGAGACATCCTGCTTGCCGTCAGCACCATTAACTCCCATCATGTATGTAGGATTCCAGAAACAAGTGATAGCCGCCGCGGTGATCGTGATACCACGCTCGCGCTCCTGTTCCATCCAGTCAGTGGTCGTCTCACCTTCGTGCACCTCACCAATCTTGTGGATTTCACCAGTGTAAAAGAGAATGCGTTCAGACGTTGTCGTCTTACCAGCATCGATGTGAGCGATGACACCGAAGTTACGTACTTGAGCTAATGGATAGTCGCGGTTCATAAATATAATTATAATTGGGGCCGATTTAATGATAAATAAAAAAGCAGAATCTGCCTCTTAATACGCCATAATGTACAGGAAATAGAGGAAAATGGCAAATAACCAAGATCCACCAAAATTAGAAAGCCCCAACCAGTGTCTTAATTCCGAGTAATATCAATATTACAGCCAAAACCTTGAAGGTTGTGCCTATCAGATTCTTTTTTAGTAGTAATGGACGGAATTTGAAGAAAACAAAAGCTAAAAATGTAGTCGCCACGAGCCAAGCTATTTCAAATATCAACAAATATATGAACTTTCCACCAACTAAAGTCTGATTCAGTAAAAGAGCCTTCGGAACTCCAACAGTGATCCAAAATACCCAGTAGCCACTATTGAGCGCGGTCAAGATTAATATGCGCGGAAACGACAATATTTGTTTTGATTCGGAATCTATCTGATTTATTTTCCAAACTTTCGAGGCAAGCCAGAAAAGTACAATCGCTCCACATATTGAGATGATCTGGATAGCCAAGTGTGATAATCCTAAACTATATAAAATGAAAACGGCTAGAAGAGCTCCTAGGGTCTCGGCAACTAATGCCCAGAGAATAACTCTCATGCCTTTCATGAAACCAGCCCTCAATATTTCTGTGAATGTTCCAGTCAAAATAGGACCGGGTACTGCCCCGCCTATCAACCCAAGTACAAATGCTTCTGATAGTGTGCTGAACATGAAGACATTATAATCCTAATTCGTACTAAAGCCCATCTTATGTTTCGGCGCAATCGGTGCTGGTGCTGGAGCTGGTGCATCTATAAATTCCTTCACTTTGGTATAAACTTCAACCAAAACTTTTCCTTGCTTCAATTGGTCAATCTCCAACTGATCTACTCTACTAGATAACTCTTTGTTGCCAGCGACGAACTGACGCAACTTCACAAATGCGCGCATGATAAATATATTCATCTGCACCGCGCGGTCGCTTCGGAGTACAGATGAAAGCATGGCAACACCAAGCTCGGTAAAAGCGTAGGGCTCATACCTGTGTCCACCACGACCGATCTTTGAGGTCACAATTTGTGACCTCAAACAGGTGGCTTCATTGAGCGCTAATTTAAACATAAAGTCGCTTGGGAAACGACATCTATTTCTCTGAACTGCCTGATTCAGTACTTTTGTTTCCACTTGATACAACTCCGCCAAGTCACTGTCTAACATCACTTTCTGACCACGGATGAGGTGGATCCTCCTCTCTATAAATTCCGGTGTAACAGGAACAATCAAACTCGTTTCAAGTTTGTTTTCATTCATTATTTTAATTTTAGATATTAAATAGCCAGCTTCTCTCTTTCTGTAAACAAGGCAAGTGTTTGGTTCTCGTCTACCATGAACCAATCTATTTACATGTCCCAATTTTATACCCACAAAAATAACCCGTCAAGAATGATGATACTTCTCTCCTTTCAATATGGTGAAGGCTCTATATATCTGTTCTATAAGTATCAATCGCACGAGTTGGTGCGGAAATGTCAGCGCAGAAAGCGTGAGAGTAACGTGTGCCGCTTCACGAACTTTTGTGCTCACGCCATATGCTCCACCGATGATGAAGACTAAGCGATGTGTGGATTCATTCAATCTCTTCTGCATAAATGCCGCCAAACCTTTGGAGTCTACAGCTTTGCCGGTCTCATCCAACAGAACTGTATAGTCGCGGTCATTGAGCGTGTTCAAAATAGCCGCACCTTCCTTCTCAACATCACTCTGTGGCAAGATTTTCCATTCCATATCAGAAAAATGAGATACCCGACTAGTAAAATCGGATATCTCATCTCCCAGTCCTGGATTATTTTTGCGACCAACGGTGATTATGAGGATTTTCATGAGATAGAAATCTCGAGGTGCGCGATTTTCAGTGTAATTACCAAGCAAAGTGAGCGAAAGCCTTGTTGGCTTCGGCCATCTTGTGGACATTTTCACGCTTCTTGACGGCTTCACCTTCGTTCTTTGAAGCGGCGATGATCTCATCGGCAAGCTTCAAGTGAATAGGAGCTCCTTTCTTTGAACGAGCAGCGTCGATTATCCATTTCATAGACAAAGCACTCTTTCTTTCTGGGCGAACTTCGCGAGGAACTTGATAGTTAGCACCACCGACACGGCGTGAACGGACTTCCATAGCTGGAGCTGTGTTGCGTAGAGCAGCCTCGAAGACTTCGTGAGGATTCTCAACTTTAGCCTTCTCTTTTATTGCCTTCATACAGTCTGCAACGATCTTTCTGGCAATAGTCTTCTTTCCGGAGTCCATAATATAGTTGGTAAACTTAGCCAATTTCAATGACTGATAGTCTACGTCCGGCTTTAATTCTCTTTTGATGTTTAATTTTCTTCGCATGTTAGTTTAATTAGATTAGAAAAGCTCGGATTAAGCGACTTTAGCCACCTTTGGCTTCTTATTTCCGTACTGGCTGCGACCTTTGCGGCGTTTTTCGACACCTGCACAGTCTAGTACACCACGAACTACTGAATAGCGGAGACCTACGTCTTTTACGCGACCACCACGAAGCATAACCACTGAGTGTTCTTGTAGGTTGTGACCCATTCCTGGGATATAAGCAGTGACTTCCATACCATTTGTAAGACGAACACGAGCAATCTTACGAATAGCAGAGTTAGGCTTCTTAGGAGTCTTTGTTGTAACTTTCACACAGACACCACGTTTAAATGGAGCCGGCAAAAATACCGGTCTATTTGCGATAGTGTTGAATGTGCGTGTCAAAGCAATAGACTTCGACTTATGCTTGAAGCGCTTTCGATTCGACTTTGTGAGCTGATTTATTGTTGGCATTTTTTAATAAAGTGAAAGGCGCAGAGCGCAAAGCGCAGAGACGCATTTCGTTAAAGCTTGGCAAATCTGAATTTTTCACCGTTTTGGGCTTGAGTATTTGCCCTGACGATTACTCATATTTGCCTGAATAATATACTATTCCCTCGCGGGAGCAGTGGGAACAATGTAGCATAGAGATGAGGTGGTGGCAAATCACATCCCTACCCCAGTGATCAACTTGAACAACCAAGGAATAATCGGCATTATGAACTGCCAGAGGAAGAATGCGACTATCAGAATAAGGATAAAGGAGTATGACTCAAACAACTGGCGAGTGCGGCTGTACTGCTGTGGCAATAGCGAGAAGAGAATCTTGGAACCATCGAGTGGTGGTATTGGAATCAGATTGAATATAGCCAAAATGATATTTATAGCGACTATATAAGAAGAAATCATTACGAAAGAGCCTGGAAAAGAGCCACTGATGATGCCGTAATAACTCATCAGGAGACGAATCATGATTCCAAAAATAAGAGCAATTGCAATATTCGCTGCTGGGCCTGCAAGAGCAATCAAAAGTTCCCCGCTGCGCTTGTTCTTGAGATTATATGGGTTGTAAGGTACTGGTTTGGCCCAACCAAATGTGAAACCAAAAAGAGAGGTGATAATAGGGACAATAATAGAACCCCAAAGATCTATGTGTTTGAGTGGGTTTATAGTGAGCCTACCAGCTAGACGAGCTGTCGGATCGCCCAAGTAATTTGCTGTATAGCCATGAGATAACTCATGAAGCATAACGGAGACTACGAGGATTATTATAGTGAAGATGATGGTCATAATGTAATACTTGCTAAATCTCCGTTTTATGATAACATAACGCGACACAACTTATATATGGCAAAAATTTGCGACATAACAAAGAGAGGTTCAATGGCCGGTGGCCGCTATTCAAATCGCACTCGTGCGACGCAATTTAACCCATGTGGCAAGATCCGCCGTTACCCAAACCTCCAGAAAAAGCGTATCTATGTTCCAGAACTCAAGAAAACCATTTCTCTAACAGTTTCCGCTCGCGGTCTCCGTACTATACAGAAGAAAGGTGCTTTCAAAGCTCTCAAGGATGCGAAGTTGATCTAGGTTTGATATTATATAGATACAAAGAGCATTGCTCTTGTTAATGAAAGACAGAAAGGCTTGCTGCGGAGTTCTCGCAAGAGGACTACTATGAGGGATACGCCGCCCCTCCATTAACAAGAATAGTGCTCTTTTTGTTTTTGCTGTTCAATCAATCTCTTAAATGATCTTCTATTTCTACATTTTTTCCATTGGATACAACCTTCAGTGTTCCAACTTCTCTAATATTGAATCTGTGTTCTTTCAACATGTTGGTTGCCTTAGCTTTTGAGTAAATAATGTCATCTGGCGATACGGCACTCATAAAGACTGGCGCTATATTACTAGTAGTGGCGTTTTGAGACAGGATTAAAACGTCTGATTTCAAGTCCGTGCTGGATGGTGGTGTCGAGCTGGCATTCACAATAAACTTTTGAATCTTTGGGGTGGCCGCACCAGCCAACATGACCGAAGTTGATCCATAAGAAATCCTTGCCACCAATTCTGGTGAACTGGCTTTGGAATATTTGAACCCTCCACCGGAAACAGGAAATATCACATCCAATGACACTTCTTGCGTCGTCGTGGAAAAATTATCCAAAATAATACTATCTCCAGCCACTATTTTCTTCATAGGAACTTTCGCGGATACGACAGCATCTAGAAAAGCCTGATAAATCTGATCTGTAGAGCTGGCTAGTCCAAGTCCGACCAAGTCAACTCCTGGTACGACGACCTCATTTATAGAATATCGGCTCAGGATATCGATCAGACCAGAAACTCGCTTCCCATCAGATTTTGTAACTACGAGCGTATCTATACGACGAGTATAAAAAGGTAAAATCGTACTCAGATGACGGATTATCTCCGAATTCATACCGCCATCTATGAGTATTCTCTTGTCATTTGGTGTGCGTACGAAAATAGCTTGACCACTTTTCAATGCAATAATATATATTTCCAATAGCGGCGGCCTTTGACCTTCATACCAAACATAAAATCCAACGACGGCAATAACCGTCGTACATATAGCGGCAGTAGCGATGATCTTATTTATCCTTTTTGATGATGAAAGTGGCACCAAACTAGCGTAAACCATCGAGATAAAATTTTGATGAAAAAATTATGAAGAAACGCTAAAGAAGTTCTAAAGAGATCATAAAAAATCCAGATGCAAATCCAGTCACAAATCCAGTTGCAATGGAGTCATGTTATAATACCTCTATGAAACAATTCACAACAAAAACATTTAATATCCCAGTATTGAAAGGTATATCCGCCAAGACAAACGAGGAGCACCTCAAACTCTATGCGGCATATGTGAAAAATACGAATCTCCTTCTTGAAACTTCAGATCGTCGTTTCGGATTTGAATATGATGGCATGCGCAACCATGAGCTATACTTCTCAGCCTTCGAAGGTGGTGCAAAAACACTTGGAGTTAGTCCTTTGAGTAAGGCCATCGATCTAGAGTACGGATCTTTTGAATCTTTTATGACCGCTTTCAAGAACCTGGCACTCACTCGTGGTGTCGGCTGGGCAATGCTCTGGTATGACCGCAAAGACCAACGCCTGATATCGTCATGGATCGACGAACAACATATGGGACAACTTAGCGACTGTGCCCCATTGCTAGCGCTCGATATGTGGGAACATTCATATGTGGCAGACTATCAACCCTCTGGCAAAAAACAGTATATTGAAGATTTTTTCGCAAACATAAACTGGGAAGTCATATCGAAGAATTTCGACGCCGCTGCACGCTGAGCCAAAAGTATATTCCCATAAAAACTACGTAGAACCCGACCACAAACCAGCTGGAAAATTGTGGTATATGAATAGCAGCAAATGGTATCCTTGCAAAACTTTGGACTATCAAAAGTTCATAAGCCAATAGGAGATGTGCGCACCAACCGAAAAATGGTATAGAAATAAATCCAGTAGCACCGGTCAAGAAAACAGCTAACATTGTAATCGGTATAAATGGTAATACCAAAATATTTACCACCACACCAATGATAGAGAGTTGACCCATCATATATAAGATAAATGGTGAAACGAATATCTGCGTAGCAAAAGTAGAAGCGACCGTGCCACGCATTCCAAATCTTTCCGGAATCATGGTTAGGCGTTTTTCTATTGGCGAAGCAAGTAAAATAAGTCCAAAAGTAGCCAAAAAGGAGAGTTGAAAAGATGGATCGTGCAGCAAGATAAGCGGATTTTGTATGAGCATAACTAGTGCCGCGAACATAAGTGCACGAATGACATTGTAATCTCGTCGTGAGATATCTGCGAAAAGCGCCAGACTTGCCATGAAACACGAACGGACAACAGTCGCACCTCCACCTACTAAGACTCCGAAAAGGATCATCCCGAGACCGCCAATCACGATTCCCCAGACGCGTGGTAGAGGAGAAAGCATGCGGCGCAGGGCATCCGCAACGACAGTGATGTTAAAGCCTGACAAGACTACGATATGGATAAGTCCAACTGTACGGAAATCTTCCAATAACTGCGCACCGAGGGCACTTTTCTCACCAACAACAAGCCCAGCAGCTAGAGCGGAATACGGCTCACCTAAAGTACGATTCAGATTCATCACAAATCCTCGCTTCAGAGCAAATAAGTATGAAGATAATACTCCCCAAAAACCCATATCTCCATCGGAGATCTTCGTGATATCTGCGCTTTTCATTTCATAGAAAATATCATCCTTCGCTAGATATCCCTTATAATCAAATGCTCGACCATCGGCACTCTTGAAGTTAAATGGAATATTGAGCTTGCCGGAAAAATTCACAAGGTCTCCGAACTTGAATTTTGGATATAATTTCGTCTTCGCACGTACAATAAGATCGCTTGGGCATTGTACGACTGAATCATCTGCTCTGGTCGACATATCTTTCACTCTGATCGCTACCAACTGACCAGTCTCTTTGAACTCTGGGTCTTCATCTATAGTTCCAATTCCGAAAGAAGTAGCCTTAAGACATGGCCCGATATCCGGACGGACAATATATAGTGAAAAAATCAATCGCACTAGAGCCAATATAATCAGAATAGACCAAAAGATTACGATTCTTTTTTTCATCAGACCATTATGGCGTAGTGAAATAAAATCCCAATGAAAAAGTTATGAAGAAATGCTAAAGAAATTCTCAAGTATTGCTCAAAAATGCCTCAAAAAATCAAAAGCTATCAAGAAATCTGCAGATTGTCGATTATCTCTTGTTCTTCTCCACGACTCAACGCTTTCTTGAATCTAGCTCCACGAGCACCTCTTACTCTATCTTCACATTCCTTCCAAGTTTTATGGATTTCTATAGTACCGTCGACTTTACTGACATATGAATATGCTTTGGCATCAGAACGCGATCTCGAATCCTTCTTTGTGGCAGCCAAAGCTGTATCGTGAGTTATATCTGAAATATCCCGGCCATTTATCGCCTTTTTATAGTCTGCTAGTGAACCATTATACAGTTTTATATCATCTCCATCTGCAAATGCTGTAGCGATCTCATCACATCTCTCATTACCAACAATACCTACATGTCCGCCTATGTGATGCCATTTTATTTTCAATGAGCCCGTGACTATTGAATGGTCTATATCCTGCCACAAATCTTTGTTTAGAACATCGTCTTTTGTCTTCGTCTTCCAACCATTTTTCTTCCAACCATGGATCCATTTTGTGATGCCATTTATGAGATATGCGGAATCGGTGTAGATGTTGACACTCTCATGTTTAATAGAAGCCAACGCTTTTGCTGCGGCCGTAAGCTCCATGCGATTGTTCGTGGTCTGCTTCTCTCCACCACCAAGTTCGATAACTTCGGACGCGACGATGACCGCTCCCCAACCGCCAGGACCAGGATTGCCACGCGAGGAACCGTCAGTAAATATATTTATACTCATGCCGACTATTGTAGCAGATTTTACTTTTCAAGCGATGAGTAGTAAGCTCTAAATTGGAAGTAGAGACTAATCAGTTTAACCAATTTGACCATTTGAAAGGATGGGACATGAAAGAACAAAAATGCAGAAAGTTCGGTATCGTCGCCTCGATACTTGTGAAGAGTATAATGCAATTGAAAGAGGCATTGAAGAATACCGGTTGGGCCAACTCGATTGAGATTCGACTGGATCATATCCGTCCGATCCTAACCGAGGAATTCGAGAAGATCGTCGCCGAATTGAAAAAGCCAGTGATTCTATCGATGGACCCTCATCCTCCAGGAAATGATGTATGGACCGAGACGGCTATGCAAGACCGTTGGCAGTCCTGGTCAACAATTCCGAAAGGTCTGGAGCGGCTCATAAATCAGCGCTCACGAGATCTGTTCGTCGATTGGGACCATGGGCTCACCGTCTTCGCCGCGAAACACAATCGGACACAAATCTTTCCTTGGGAGAAGATCGGGGTCAGTTTCCATGATTGGAATGGCACTCCTGATGAGAAACGCTTAAGGTCGCAACTGTTCGCTATGCAGACAACCCAAGCCAAGGTGTTCATCAAGTTAGTCACCACGGCGAAAAATGAGAACGACCTGAGGACAATCGAGCATCTACTCAAAGACAAAAAGGATCAGTGGCCGATGATTGCATTCGCTATGGGAGAAAACGGAAAACAGAGCCGTATCGAATGTATGTATTGGGGTTCAGCAGCTACCTACGGTTATGTTCCTGGTTTCGGGCCAACCGCGCCAGGACAATTATCTATCGCCGAGCTGCATGACGATCCAACGGTTTCGAGAGAATTGCCACCAGCGCAATGAACAAAAACTAAAAATAATGAAGGGAAAATTTGGGACTTGCGAACGCTTCACGTTCTCGAGTCCCATTTACTTTTTTGTAACACTATAGTAAGCTCTTGTCCAGAAGCGATCTGGCCTGCTGTAGTGTAGTCTCCCGCCGGAATCAATACACACCAAAATCAAGTAGCCTAGCACTCAAACTCTACGCAAGAGTATATAAACTAGGTTTAAGTCGTCCATCAAGTGAAAACAAATATGAATTCCAAAGCAGGACGCTTCTAAACTGCCGACACGCTCTAATAAAGTGTGCCGGCAGTAAAATTTTTAATAAAAGCTATGCGGGATGATATAATCATAGACGAAGCCTTCTTGTCTGGCTCGCAGTCAAACCAAAGCAATGATGGAGCAGATACGAGTCACTATCTGTCGGTAGGTCCGATAATTACCACATTGCATTAGCCAGGCAAGAAGCTTCAAGCCGTGGGCACCAAGATGTGTCCGCGGTTACATTTTTATATCATTATCACATCCTCTATTCGAAGGCGGAGTTCTGGTCTGCCACGAAACATGGATTTCTCCAGAGAAGCGACAATGTCACACTTGATGCTCGGTGCACTAGCGACATCAGCGCCGCTGACTGCAGGATCGTTCAATGCTTTCGCCCATTCGGTTGCTGCGGCAAAAAATGCAATAGCCGACACGCGACCGCCGTTCGACTGTTTCAAAACTAGTTCCACGTGTTCATTTCCTTTTCCAAATATGCGCACAGAGGCTGGCGATATATTTTTCAATAAAAAGAGCGGCTTTCGATTTCCCATACCAAATGGCGCAAGCTTGGCAATATCATTGTAAATACTCCAATTCACAGCATCCAGAGATATTTCCGCATCGACTAGGTCATCTTCGTCGACTGCAAGATCGCTACTTTCACCTTTGCTTTCACCTCGCGCCTTGCGCTTTGCGCCTTCTTCTTTGATTTTCTTTGCTGCTTCATCTAAATGTTTATCCAGAAAATGCACCGCTTCATCCGCAACCGCGAAACCGCCGGAATATTTGTGTCCGCCAAACTGTGTGAAAACTCCCGCAGGAACAGCACGCATGATCTCCACAACATTGGACTTACCTTCGGAGCGACATGAGCCCTTGATCATATTGTCACCATCACGACCCCAGAGGAAAACCGGTCTGTCGAATTCTTCTGCACAAGAGTTTGCGGCCAAACCGAGTAGAGATGGACGCCAATCTGGATTTCCAAGAACAATAGCATCCGGCAAAGCTGCGTCATATCTTTCACGCAAAGTTTTCTTGATCTCTTTCACCAATGCGGCGACTACGCCTTTGCGTTCATTGTTTATATGATCGAGATGTTCCACGGACTTGCGCGCAGTGGCGTCATCATCCGCGACCAGCATGTCAAATGCATCCATTGGCACACCCATACGCGAAGCGGCATTGATACGTGGCGTGATCATGAAAGCGATATCGTCTTCAGAAAGATATGCCTGTGCGATGTGTAAATAATCCAGCAACTGTCGCAATCCTTTGCGCTGACTTTTTCGCAGAACATCCAAGCCATACTTCGCAAAGACTCTGTTCTCACCAACAAGTGGCACCATGTCAGACAGTGTAGCAATACCAACCAAATCCAGTAACCATTTTTCATGGCCTTCCGGAAGGCCCAGGCGATCTTTCTTCAATATTGCTTGAATAAGTTTGAAAGCTACGCCAGATCCACAAATATTTTTGTCAGGATAATCACAGCCGACTTGTTTATGATCTACGATCGCATATGCCGGTGGCAAAATGTCCGGCGCTTCATGGTGGTCGGTGATGATGACGTCCAGACCAAGCTCATTTGCACGAACAACCGGTGCAACATCGGAGATACCACAATCGACAGTGACGATAAGTTTGGCTCCATCACGTGCTAGCTGCTCAACCGCTTCTATATTCAAACCAAACCCTTCATTATGACGATGTGGTATGTATGTAATGAAATCCTTGAACCCTGTCCTGTGAAAAAAATCGTGAAACAATGCCGCGCCAGGTATACCATCGGCATCATAGTCGGCATATATGGCAATCTTTTCGCCGCCAGAGCCAGCTTTAGCACTTTTTATCGCCACGATTATGCGCTCCGCTGCCTTTTCCGCATTTTTCATTAAAAATGGATCATGCGTATCCCTCCCATAATCCGGCGAAATAAATCTCTCCGCATCGGACAAATTAATCGCATCGGACACGCCGATAATCCCACGATGAAACAAAAGCTGTGCCACCAAAGGCGAGAGATGCGCCATCGGCTTATGCTCCTTTTCAGTAAGTGGACGTCTGACAGTGTATTTATCGGAAGATTTCATATGTGAATGAAGTATACCAGATGTGTTAAAATTAACTTATGAGTGATTGTATATTCTGCAAAATCATCCGCAAAGAAATTCCTGCAAATATCGTCTATGAAGATGATGATTTTCTAGCATTCTTGGACATCCATCCACAATCACCGGGACATGCCTTGGTGATCCCTAAGGTGCATTATCGCTTCGTCTGGGATGTACCTGCAGACAGCGCCAAAAATGGCGCAACAATCGGAAAATATTTCGAGGTCGTAAACAAAATTGCGCAAGCACAAAAGAAAGCTTTCAACCAAGAAATGATACTAAGCAAGATTGTCGGTGAGGAAGTCCCCCATGCACATATCTGGGTCTATCCGAACAAAGAGACCAAAGGAGATAAAGAAGATTTTGAAGGAAATAAAAAGAAGATTGTCGCAGCATTAATCTAAAGACCAAGAAAATCTATAGATTCAATGCGTCTATACCTGGCAATGTTCCATTAGTAAGAAAATCTAACATAGCGCCACCGGCGGTAGATATGAAAGTGAATTTATCTTCGAGCTTGAGAGTCGCTATAGCTGCCAATGTATCACCACCACCAACTATTGAAGTGATCTTTCCTGCGGCGCCAGCGACATCAAAACGAGCTGCAATCGCCTTTGCCACTTCTTGAGTCGCTTCACAATAACCACCTTCATATAAGCCGAGTGGTCCATTCCAAAGAATGAAACTTGCCGCATCAATCTTCGCTTTCAAGAGCTCTAGTGTCTTCGGACCAGCATCCATAATTTTGTCAGTATTTATGAGACAGTCCACAGGTCTAGTCTCGCGATTCTCAATAACCACATCTTCCGGAAGCATGAGCACTGGATTGGAAAAATATTTCGAAAGATCAAACTCACCAACAGAGACTAGGGATTTTCCGACTTCGTAGCCTTTGCCTTTGAAAAAATCATGAGCCAGAGCACCTCCAACAAACACAGTATCAGCCAGACGAATAAATCTTTCTAGTAGAGGAAGTTTCGTCTCAAACTTGGCACCACCGAGTATAAAGAGGAATGGATGCATGGCATGAAATGCCTGCGAGAGATGCTCGATCTCATTTTGGAGTTGCAAACCGGCATAGCTCGGCAGAAGCTTCGGCACACCAACGATCGAGGCGTGCTCACGATGACAGACTGAGAAAGCATCATTTACAAAAAAATCTCCAAGTGAAGCCAATTCCTTAGCAAATTGCTGGTCATTGGTCTTCTCACCGTCGAATTGACGAAGGTTTTCCAAGAGAATGCACGAGCCGGCTGACATCTTCGCAATCTCGTCAGTGGCATTGCGGATATTTTTCACAAAAGTTGTCGAAACTCCAAGATTCTCCAGCACACCAACAACCGGTTCCAAGGTCGCCTTTTCACCTTCCTTCACTTCGAGATGGCTTATCAAAACCACCTTCGCGCCTTTCGCACGCAAAAAGTTTATCGTTGGCAAGGCCATACGGATGCGATAATCGTTAACCACTTTGCCTTTGATGATCGGCACATTGAAATCCACACGCACAAGTGCGCGAACATCTTTCAAGTATTCGATATCGGAGAGAGTTTTCATGAATGCACCATAAGACTGGCTTGTTTCAAGTATAACATTAAAAACGAAAGAGCCGCGCACAGTTTTTTTGTTTCTGTGCGCGGTCTTGAATGTCAGCGGCTCATTCCATGCCAGGTGAATAAATCACCGCCGTGCTTTTACGGGTTTTACGGATTCTGCTAGATAAGCCTGAACCATTAAAGCAAAACCACGCTCAATGACGAACTTGTAGCCGGGGCGATCGTAGGACGCATCTACCCACCGACCACCATCGGCACAGCCAACACGGAGAAAGAACGGGTTGCCTCTGGAATCCTTGACTGAGTCACACATGACAACAATCCAATCCAGACCCATCTCCTTAAAGTCCTCATCCGAGAGCGTCTCACGGATTTGGAACAATATTTCAATGTTCGTCTCCAGTGCTTTTCCATACTTCAGTCCGCGCTTGTCACCTTCGGCTTGAATGTTCTTGAAGGTGCGGTTACCGTCTTCGAACAGCACCCCTTTCAGCACCGCGATTTCGCGGATGACACCAGTCGTCGGCGGCATAACCAGCTTACTGAAAACTTTAGTGGCTGATTTGCTAAAGCGGAAACCCTGATCCATAAGACGCTCTTTCCACTCTGGATATGTTGTACCGTTAGTGGCAGGAAGTTGGATATAAATTACACCATCAACTTCACGCCAACGCTTTACATGCTCTTTTGCAGCCATGATGATGGCCTTTCTCCGACCAGTGGTCGGGATTGTCCTTATACATACGTGATAAGGATTGTTCAATGTTCTTTACTGTCAATGGTATAGACCTTTTATGACTATCTGTCAATGACATGAATTCGTCCACAACATTTGAGACTTTCCTGGTAATTGATTATATAACCTTATTTGTTGGCCTAGTTTATAACTATTTCCATGCGAAAGCATACCTAGATAAGAGTTAAGCGTGGCCTCATATTTTTCGCTCTTTTCACTATCACCTTCACTATCTATAACTGCCTTTTTAGCCAACAAGTTTCTAAACATCCTCTTCTTGGTGGTTGTGCGTAAGACGCGATATTTAGGAAAATGAACCCAGCCAAGAAAATCTATACCGGAAGAAACAGTCTCTATCGATACTTTATCGGGATGAAGATCCAGTCGCAATTCGCTCTGCAAAAAATCGCGAACTTTCGGGAGAAGACCGGCCAAAACACCTCGGTCATCATGCATAACCAAAAAATCATCGGCGTAGCGGATGTAATATCTCTGTTTCAGTTCATGTTTAATAAATTGATCCAATTCGTTTAAGTAAATATTTACCAGAAGTTGCGATGTAAGATTCCCAAGTGGCAGACCTTTACCAAAACCGCCGGCACCACCAACAGCACCAACGACCTTACCACTAGAAAAACTGGAGATTATTTTCCAAAGCAACCCGAGAGTCGCATCATCCACGGTATGCCTTCGTAAAACCCTCATCAAAACTTCATGATCAATAGAAGCGAAGCACTTGCGCACATCACATTTCAAGACCCAACAAGTTCGCCTGTGATTTTTCGAAACTTTGCGTGCAAATTGTCTGAAACGATTTAGTGCTTTGTGAGTTCCTTTGAAATCTCTGCATGAATAAGAGTCAAAGATGAATCTCTTATCAAAAATCGGATACAAAATTCTGTATATAGAGTGATGCAATAATCTGTCACGAACAGTGGCTTTATGTATTATCCTAGTCTTAGGATCATTTATGATAAAACTTTCATATAATCCGTGCGCATAGTTGCCATATAACAAATCTCTATATAAATCCGATATATTGCTAGACAGCTTTATTGTAAATTCAGCCACATCGTCTTTGCGGTTTTTGTCCACCACAAATTCCCGCCAGGCCTTGCATAAATTTTGAAAAGATATAATATCCTCGTACATATGAATTTAACTCAAAATCAAAATCTTTCTCATAGTACCCCCCCCGCAAAACGCCACAAGTGCTTTTGAAAGAGAAAGTGGTATACCGATCGTGGATATCGCTTCATAGGAATTTTCCGCGAATAGAAAGATTGGGTATTGGCCAAAAGATAGAGGCCTCTTTTCTGGATATTCTCGAATATACTTTCGTAGCAATGTATCTGGCATCTGACCAGAAAATTCTGATGCTCAGTAAAACCATAGCCAAACTAGATAAATTGAAATTTTTCATGCAAATAGCGTGGGAAAATAAACTCATACCAGAAGAAAAATATGCCCAGATATCGCTGGATCTTGAAGAGATTGGCCGCCAACTCGGCGGTTGGAGAAAGGGGTTGCAAACATCCGACCCAACGAAAACTCCCACCACAGGACAAGCCGCGTAGTAGGAGAAATGGTAAGTTTCGGAACCACGATGCGATTCCTGTTCTCGGCGTTCCACACATTGTCGTTCAAGAAGCGGTTCACGTTCACCTTGGGAGCTCCATCGGAGTCCAGATTCACGTTCGCGACGAAGAAAATATGCAATAAACCATCCGTTACACCATCGGCCAAATCATGACCGATTGAATTTCATTTGGGACATAGAAGTCCGCCAGTTCATTGCACCAACTGACTATTTTTTGTTAATAGGAATACATCCACTCTCCTGCAAGACGTATCCGGCAGAATTCTCGAATGTATTTCTTCACAAGCGTGGCGCGGAAGCCTTGGCCGCCGCACATTCAGACTTGTGATGCTACTATAACAAAATCACCCCAACCTGTGGAGTGCCATCTTTTTCAGACGGCACACCACAAGGGTCAGAGTGATTGATAGTCAGAGCGTCAAGCGCTAAGACTCGAGGGTCAGTTGCGGAACCACGATGCGACTCCTGCCCTCGGCGTACCACACAATGCCGCACAAGAAGCGGTACACGTGCACCTTGGGAGCCCCATCGGAGTCCAGATCCACGCGCGCGACGAAGAGTTCACCATTGGCTTCGAATAGGAAGAGCGTCCAGAAGTCTGTGCTGAGCCACTTGTGGTGGTTCTTCACAAACTGGATGATCTGAGGCTGTGGGAGGCACAGCTTTTTCGAATCCTCCGACAAACTATCGAAGATTTTTTGATAGTTGCCGTTCTTGATGAGTTCATGAACAGCAACGTTCGTTTCCTTCGTCGGTTCGCTCTTCACATCGCAACCCCAGTTCTTGAAGTCGCAGTCGATGCCCCAGGTGAAAACTTTCTCTGCCCGAGCAATAGTCTCCTTGCCATCGGTTGGTTTGAGCGTGATGGTTTCCGCGCCCGAGATGAGCTTAAGGCAACCGCTCACGTTCTCGGTGATTTCTGCAAGCTTCTTCTTCACCGCTTCCATGACCACGGTTTTGAGTTCATTGCCGCGCTCCACGAGTTTCTGAATGTTGTCACCGTTGATGACATCATTCTTTTCGAGGTCTTGGATCGCCTCCTCGGTGGCTTTACGAGCTGCCGATGTTGCGACTGTTACGACTTGTTCTTTCTGACCAGATGTAATCGGTTTCATGCCGTTATCATCCTTTCTTTATACGGCTTTCGGCCGGCCGTTGACTAACCTTCATTGGTTTCGCCACAGCAGACAGTTGCCATCGACATTAACCAAAATAGTTAACATCCTAGCCACTTTCTGCCATGGCGAAAATCGCATTTTATGTTCATTTCCGCAATATTCAAGGTGCTTTTACTACCCAATAGTATACACCTAAATAGAGACTCTGTCAACCTCTTTTATAAGCTCCACAAATCCAGGAATATTTACACTTTCGCGGCCGACAAGAAGACCATCGACTTTTCCGATAGTGATAATGTCCGGCGCATTGCGGTATGTCACAGAACCACCATAGAGCACTGTAACTTTGAGACCCATATCGGCACCATAGAGATCAGCGAAAACTTTTTTAATGAAAAGCGAAGTCTCGTAAACATCTTCTGGCTTCATAGCTTCCGCGGCGCCGATAGCCCAGATTGGCTCATAAGCAACTATTATTGACTTGGCTGACTTCTTCAATATATCTCCACAACTGGCCTTGATCTGATCTTTCAGAAAACCTAGATACGCGCCGCTTTCATCGCGAACGGATTCTCCTATGCAAAGTATCGGCGTCAAACCTTGACCAAGTACCGCTTTCAAACGTGCCGCGACTGTTTCGTTGGTGTCGCCGCGCTTGCGCTGCTCCGAATGTCCAACGATGACATATTCAACTCCAATATCACGCAACATGTGCGCTCCAACTTCACCTGTATGTGGCCCACCTTCTTCTTGAGTAGAGACCGTCTGCGCACCCATGTGAAAATGAGCAATCTTCTTGCGAGATGCGCAAGCTGTAATAAATGGCAATGGCGGACAGATCACGACTTCTGTATTGGCTAAGGCGGGTGCTGCGCGCTTGAATTTGTGCGAAAGTTTCTTGGCCTCAGCGAGCGTGGCTGGGTTCATTTTCCAGTTTCCGACTACTAGTTTTTTGTTAGTCATTGGATAATTGTAACACAACAAAAATGTCCCGCCATTACGGCCATTGCTGCTATTATCTCACCTCCTTCCATGAAATCATCTTATATTGATTGCCCTGACTTCCTCCTTGTTTGATTATTGGGAAATATGGAGGTGGATTGCCAGCCAGATTCACATCATAAGCGATATTACGAGCTGTATAAGCTGTACCGTCTGTATAAGTAAATCCAAATTTCTTATTTGTGGCTATAGAACCATTTAGCGTAAGTGTCGAACGATGAGAATAATCTATACCATCTACTCTACAAGCAGATGGATAGAAAAATCTACCGACGCGACCATTTTCTGCTATAAGAGCTCCATCTATATGCAAAGAATCAGCGCTGACTAAACCGATATTTATATTCTCCTTGGCAATAAGTCCAAGAGCTTCGGTGTTATCGTATTTTATGTACGACAAATCTGAATTGACTGTTATATTATTTGCAGCAATCGTAAGTCTTGAGCCGTCTATAGTGCCGTCGACCCAAACATCATCATTGAAAAATAGAAGACCTTGAACTGGTAAAGTATATGTGCCGAGAAAACTCTGTGAGTGAATACTCCAAGTACCCCAACCGGCTGTAGCACTGGAACATCCAGCAGGTGCTGCGACCAACTCTGTCACTGTATATAAGGTAAATGTATCATCTTGATTTAAGGCGATATGATATCCGTATGCAGGACTTTCATCGTATTGGGATCTTGCATAATAAGTACCACTACTACTTGCGACCGTCTGAAGTCCTTGAAAATCAGCACCAAGCCCAGAAAAATCCACCACTGTGACCGGCGCTTGCTTACCAGCATAGAAAACACCTGATCCATCTACTGCAGTGGCGCTCGAGATAATATTATTTGCGATTCCATTGAAGTGGATGACTCCATTTGCCATGACTGGTCCAGAGGTTTCAGTATCGAATGAAAATATAAGACCATCATTTGAGACTATGGCGTATTTTGTAAATGTTGGAAGACCGAACACAGCTTCGATAGTGCGAGAGATCTTCGAACTATTCAAATCCACACTCCCTTTCGAACTAACAGATATCTTGGTCGAACCAACGGTTGTCGGAGCTACTTCTAGTACATAATTTCCGAGAATATTACCGTCTTTATCGAAAAAATCTTGCTTATATGTGTGTGTTTGATTATCACTGGTAATATTGGCGATATTTCCTCTAAACGAACTGAGACCAGCCTCTGCAATCTCAAAAGCTTGCTCGCTCTTGACCGCCATCCTTGCATTTACGATCAAGGTCGCGCCCCAATTTACCAAACCAATAACCATAGTCACCGCTACAGCAGCAAAAACCAAAACACTTACGAGTATATCTCCTCGAATTGTCATCATGTATGCAGTTTTTTGCGATGATATTATCTTCATATATTTATATTCATAAATTGCGTAGCTGTACAAAAGCAGAGTAAGAAGCAATCGTTATCCGTACAAAACGCACAGCCGATATGTCTGTAGTGGTGGCGTCGTTACCATCGAAGTATAAGAATGAAGCCACGGAATCATAAACTATAGGTTCTGGTATACCATCGGCATTTGTATCTGAGAAAAATCTGATCGTACTAGACCCAATAGCCGTAAGTGGGTATGCCCCACTTGGTGGTGCTGACATCTGACGCATTTCTCTTGAAATCTTTTTCAAAACTATTTGTGAACTCTGTGATACATCAAATGATCCTGATATAGATTTCTGATATGAAAATATATTAACTTCAAAAGTTGTGATCGCTACCATAATTACAAGGAATATTGAAAGTGCGACTAGGGTTTCAACTAGAGTCATACCTCTCGTATTTTGACTATTTTGATTTTTGGGATGAAATAACATAATATCTATATTGATGTCGGTGTCACCTCTCCAGTCAAAACAATCGGTGTGAAATTCTTACAAGACGCGCATGAAACACTTACTTCCACGAGTTTACTGACGATAGTACCTCCTGTAGAAAATGGCGATTGCGCATTTTCATCGCGAATATACAAAGCTACAGTAAATGGTACGCCTCCTCGAACTACCTCTTGTCTCGCAGACAAAATCCCATGTGGAATCCCATCGACTAAACCAACATCTATATATGACATACCGCGCACTATCTCTAACTGCTCACTTGCCAGAGCCAAGGCCAACAATTTTGTTTGATTCGCTCGCGCTACTTGAAATAAGCTGGTATAGGCACTATATGCGGCTATCGCCACCACTAGAAAAAGTGCTGAACCAACAACCACTTCTATGAGAGAGAAGCCTCTTCGTGAAATCTCCTGTTGTGAGTTTTTGTGTGACATTGAACTAGATAACATTCACAAGTGAATACATCGGTGAGATCATAGAGATAGCAAAGAAAGCAACAGCAGCACCTATAAAGACGATCAGGAATGGCTCAATAATCGTAGACATGTCCTTGGTCTTTTGTTCAACATCTTCTTCATAATAATGAGCCACACCTGATAGCATATCCGCAACCTTACCAGTCTCTTCACCAACACTTAACATCTCTGCCAAGAAAACCGGATAAGTTTTCGTATTTTCAGAAAAAATCTTCGACATCGAGTCTCCTTTACTTATGGCTGTACGAGCTTTTATCAAGACAGATCTGAAGTGGACGTTTTGCACAACAGATGCAGTTATCTCCAGAGAATCGACTACACCAACACCGGATTTCATAAGCGAAGATAGAGTACGGGCGGTGCGAGCAGCATTGATCTCTTGGACCAGGGATCCTATAAGTGGTATTTTCAAAATCATCGCATGTACCACTGCCTTACCAGATGCACGCTTCGACCATAGATATATAGTGCCGCCAACAATCACCAAGATTATAGCTACAAATAGGCCATGATAACGAATAGCGTCGCTGATATTCAGGAGAATTCTGGTCGAGATCGGTAAAGCTACATTCAAATCCAGGAAAGTCTTCATCAAGGTTGGTACCACGAATATAAACATGAGTACACCGACAATAAGCATCACTCCGATTATGACTGCTGGATACAACATAGCTCCGCGAATGCGTCTCTCCAATTCATAAGAGCTCTCTAGCTGCGCAGCCAATATATGTAGAGACTCAGCCAGATTTCCTCCTTGTTCACCAGCATGAACCATCGATACAAAGAGTGGTGAAAATACTTTCGGATATGCTACCAATGCTTTTGCAAGAGTTTGCCCGCCATCAACACTGGTATTTATATCTACTAGGACCTTTTTCAAACTAGCATTTCTGGCCTCCTTGATGATTACCCCCAAAGCGCGTGAAAGTGGTAGTCCGGCTTCTAACATCGATCCCAAATTCCTGGCCATATTTATCTTTTCTATAGGTTTTACTCTGCCAGATAAGAAAGGTATGTTTATATTCAGTTTGAAGAAATCAGCACCAAAGACAGAGTTCTTCTTTTCTTTTACAGAAATAACTTCAGTACCATCTTCGCGCAACATATGATAAAGATCATAACGATCTTTCGCTTCTTTCACAGAAGAATATACTTCGCCGCTAGATTTTTTGGCTTTGAAAATGAATTTGGACATTTTATTCTGAAACTACACGAAAGACTTCTTCTATCGTCGTCAATCCTTGGACGCATTTGAATATTCCATCCTCGAGCATGGTAAGCATCCCCTCTTTTTTGGCTTGTGCCTCAATAACACCAGAAGTGGAATTCTTCATAACCAAGTCTTTTATACTTGGAGTCATCTTCAAGACTTCATGAATTCCGACTCGACCCTTGAAGCCATCGTCTGCAGCAGTCGTGGCAGCAGCACCATCAGTAGTGCTAGAAGGTACGGCTTTGTATAGAGAAATGGTCTTCCACGAATCGTCTTTTTTGATTATATTCTCCTTTTTTAGAGCCTCTAGAACGCGTTCTGTATCTACAGCTTTCATAAGTTGCGCCAATTGATCAGCCGAAAGTTTATATGCTTGCTTCGAGTCAGTGAGTTTTCTGACCAATCGTTGTCCTATGACTATGTCCAATGTTGACACCAATAAAAATGGTTCAACTTTCATATCAAGTAGTCTTGGAATAGCGCCTGCAGCGGAGTTTGTGTGCAAAGTAGAGAGAACTAAGTGACCAGTCAAAGCTGCATTCACAGCCAAAGCGGCAGTTTCGTCGTCACGGATCTCACCAACCATAATAATATCCGGGTCTTGGCGTACTAGAGTACGGATACCTTGAGCAAAAGAAAAACCTATCTCTGGACGGACTTGTGTCTGATTGACTCGAGGCAACTGATATTCTATAGGATCTTCAATGGTAGATATATTTACATGTGGTGTATTCAATACATCGAGCATTGTATAGAGCGAAGTGGTCTTTCCGGAACCGGTCGGTCCTGTAGTAAGGATCATGCCTGTTGTGACATTGAGAGCGTGGTGAATACATTCCAGCGCTTCACCATGAAAATGCAAAGACTCCAGAGTAAAACCAGTGATACTTTCTCGAAGCAAGCGCATCACTATCTTTTCTCCATAATATGTCGGCAATATAGAGACACGAAAAGCGACCTTTTCATTATTTAAATCTAGTTTGAAGCGACCGTCTTGTGGCAAACGCTTCTCATCCAACTTGAGTGCGGCCAAGACTTTTATACGTGCAGAAACTGATGGTCCAGCCTCTTTCGGTAAAACCATTGCGTCATGCAACATGCCATCTATTCGATATCTGACGAGGACTTGATCATCCATAGGCTCTATATGAATATCAGATGCGCCTTGTATAGCAGCGTGCTTGACCAAAGTGTCTACAATACGCACTACAGGCAAGTCTTCAGCGAGTTTCTTCAAATCTGTCTCCGAATCGGTGCTTCCGACACGACTTTTTGCCAAATCTTTCAGAGTAGCTGTATCCTTTTGCAAAATATCACCAAACTCTGCCTTCAAGCTCTTTTGGTATTGGACCAATGCTTCGCGCATAGAGTCCGTATCTGTGAGACGCGGTAAAATCTTTATATTTACTTTCTTTTTTATAAAATCTATAGCCGACAAATCGTTCACATCCAACATAGCTACCTCAAGTCCAGCATCACTCTTCTTAAATGCTACGATATTGTGACCACGAGCAATCGGTTCTGGTATGAGAGACAGTATATCGAAGGGTATTTTTTCTCCTTTCAGGTCTACGAAAGAAATACCTATAACATAGGCTTGCATACGACGGAGATTGTCAGCTGTTATCCTGCCAGAAGATATCAGTACATCTCCAAGGCGTTTGCTGGAAGCTTCTGATTCTTTCTTGGCGTCGTCGAGATCAGTCTTGGATACAAGTCCTGAATCAGAAATAAATTTATAGAGCTGGGCGTCTTCTGCGAACATGGATATATTTTAACATAAAAAAAAGTACACAGCTCCACCCTTTCAAAGGAGCTATGTACTTTCCGGCGTGATGCCGAATGATTTTTAGTTTTTGCTGTTAGCGCTGCTAGCGACGGTTTTCTCCGGATTGTTTCGGAGATGTAGTATTCCACCGGGGAAACCACTCGTCCTAAGGACTTCCTGCAGGGGATAGTAGTCCACCTGAAGGCCCTTACCTTCTCTGCCGCTACGGCGATAGATCGTCACGATTGAGACTGGTGGACAATTGTGTTCGATTTGTCCATTCGTTACGAAGAAGTGGTGTTCTCCCTCATCGAAGTCTGCCAACTCCCCGCCCTTTTCGCTCTGACGATTCAATCCCTGAAGACCTAACTCAATCTGAATCGGGCTGAATATCGCCTTAAGCTCTATAAGCTTTCCGGCGAACTTCATCAGAGCTTCCTCATAAGCTCGCCGAGAAAAGAGTTCAGACGATGCATCGAGACCCAACGCCAACGAGGCTTTGTACAGCAGATCTGGATCTTCGGCCTTGTTGACCATCTGACAAGTTGTCCAGAGGCCATCACCCGACGGCGGCACTATCTTGGCCATACCAGAAAAGAATTCCTGGTCGATCCTGAACATGGCTTGCTTCGCTGTGTTTTTGCTACAGAAGCATGCCTCCGAGACTATAGATGGACATTGTTGAACCTGGATACCGGTCTCTATAAATTTCACCGGACCCGAACAACTCACTGTTGGTTGATTAGTCTGTTTAACTTGAGCGACCATTTTTCCTCCTCGTGGTATTGCCACTTTTGTTTATGTTAATGTTCACGATTATGCGATAGAGTAAGGGATATCATATCCACCACCACTACCGTTGCTGATGAAGATTCTCTGTGTCTTTGTGTCAATCTTCAACATGTTCAATGCCCTCGGTATACCACTGACAATGTCGCAGTGATATGAGGGTGGCAGTACAACACATACAAGACCTAGACTCTTAACACTCGCACGGAAACCATCATCGAAAGACGGTGCAATCACTACCTTGATACCGTAATTCTTGATCTGGCTCGCGGCGAATGCTCTACTTGGCCCTTGACCGAAACCATTCTCCACAACCATGATTACGGCCGGGGTAACTTGATATCTCTCATCGAGCTTATGGGGGTCTTTACCCAACCGCTCAAGTTTATCGGTACATACATCACCAGCGCTTATATTTTCGCCTGGCCAATGAAATGCCCTACCTTTAATGATCTGATTATCTGCCACAAACCACCTCCTGTTGTTTCAATGTTTCACCACCTCATGATTCAGCATAAAATCTAGCGAATCTAATAGAACCATATAATAAAAAATGAAACCATGCAATAGGCTTTACTTCCTTCATTACTTATGCTACATTACTTCCGTAATCAGTTCGCCCGACCGGCGGACTTATTTGTTAGAAGGGTGCCATCGGCGCCACAGTAAAATTTAATAAAAACTAAATAACAACGCGCATAAGCGCTAAATACATGGAAAACATATTTGATTTGAAAGTAATAAACGCAGTCGTAGCACAACTAGAAGAAGAGCGTGGTATTCCTAAAGAAAAGACTTGGGAGGCTATCGCTATGGCTATGGCTACTGCTTATAAAAAAGAGTATGGAAAGAAAGGTCAGATCGTCCGTGCTTCATTTGACCAAAATACCGGTGCAACCGAGTTCTGGCAAGTGAAAATAGTCGTCGATCGCAATCAAGTCATCATGGAAGGTGATGAGGATGCTACTCATGAGGATATTAAGGACGCGGCTATTGAAGATATCAAGATCCGCTTCAATACAGAACAGCATATGCTTATTGAAGACGCTCGCAGGATCAAGAAAGATGCTGTTATTGGTGATGAGCTAGTATTCCCTCTCGAAGCCAAGGCTGATTTCGGTCGCATTGCTGCACAAACAGCCAAGCAGATAATCATCCAAAAGATTCGTGAAGCAGAGAAGGTCTCAGTCATGAGTGAATATGGTCAAAAAGAAGGCGAGATCGTCGCTGGAACTGTCGAGCGTGTTGAACGCGGAATGGTTCACATCGATATGGGTCGCGCTGTTGGTCTTATACCTTATGAAGAGCAGATTCCTAGCGAACGCTGGAAGACTGGCGATCGTATCCGTGCTTATCTCTACGCCGTGGAGGAAACTCCTCGTGGTATTGTCTTGAAACTTTCTCGTTCACATCCAAAATTCCTTGCAAAACTCTTTGAGACTGAAACTCCAGAGATTGCCAACGGCACAGTCGAGATAAAGGCTATTGCTCGCGAAGCCGGTTCTCGTTCCAAGATTGCTGTCATCTCTCATGATCTACACATCGATCCTATCGGTTCAATGGTCGGCCAACGCGGTGTTCGTGTTTCTACTGTTACCAGCGAACTGTCCGGTGAAAAGATAGATATCGTCGAATGGAATGAGGATCCAGCTTTGTTCATAGAAGAGGCTCTATCCCCTGCAGAAGTGATCAGTCTTGAACTTGATGAGGTCGCACATCGTGCCATCATCACTGTTACAGAAGAGGAGCAATCTCTCGCTATTGGTAAAGGTGGTCAAAATGTCCGCCTAGCCGCAAAGCTCACTGGTTGGAAGATCGATATTAAATCTTCTGGCGGAAAAGAGGTCGCTGAAGCAGATGTTGACGAAATCGAAGCAGCCGTCGAAGACAGCAAGGAAGTGAAAGAAGAGATAAAGAAGGTGGAGGAGGAAATTGCTACTCCAGCCAAAGAAGAGAAGAAGAAATAATTTCGCGAAAAACTATTTCAATTGTTTGCGGCCGGTTCTACCGGCTGCTTTCAATTCTATTTTCACTTCACGGATATGCTTCTCTGGTTTTAGATTCTCTGGCATGGTACCGCCGAGGTCTTTTATTGCTTGACGGACTTTCTCGCCAACCTGTTGATGGGTTTTGCGTGCATCAAGATCACCTCTTACTTGTTCTCTTTTAAGTTTTGCTTCTGTTTGAGTGATTCTAAACCAATTTGCTCCCAATTCTTCCGAACCAGATCGATCCAATAGTTCGCCAGATCTAATATTTTTCTTCTCTTCGATTTGTGACAGCGGCATTCCATACAAACCCTTATATCCAGCATCATTGAATAGACCAAAATGTGAAACACCTGCCTGCTTGGCCGCACTGAATAAAAATCTATTTTTATCAGCCACATCACCTCTCATGTGAATCCTTTTCTCTTTATCAGATAAGTTCTGAAATATTTCTTGCCTGCGCGTTTGAATGGCAAAATACGTCTGAGCTAAAGCGATCTGTGGTTTTGTTGGGTCACCGTTTTGTGCGATGAGATAACATGCATACCTATCTAATTTGAAGTCGTCAAGTTTTCTAATCGTTCCGTGGCCTACTTGCGTCATATTGCTGATATCAGCAATATGATCGGCAAAATCCTGACCACTGCTAATACATGACTTTTTTGCCTTTTTAATAACATCTACAAAATTCCTCCACTGAACATAACCAAGCACTTGTGCAAGTTCCCTCGCCGTCCAATACTCCACACCATTTTCATCAAATTTCTTTATAGATTCAAAATCTTTACTTGGGCCGATAGGTTCAACAACTTCTAACGAATCATTTTTTGATTCATAATATTTTATTAGATTAAATTATTAATACTAAACCGAGAAACAAAGTCTAGTCCAAATCACTAGAAATGGGGCTGATAGGCCGATGAAGTATGTCAATTATATCACCAGAAAAAGTTTTGCAATCTACCGTGCGTCAAGATTTTGTTTTGTAATGCAAAAAATATCTTTGTAGAGAAATTGTTCCATTCCTTATATAGATATATGCCTAATCTGTCTTGATCCTGCTTTCGTGATATACTGCTCTTATGAAAAAATATCAATTCACAGGTGCTTTTCTAGCCCTATCTTTAATAGTTTCACCAATCCTAGTCTACGGACAAGTTCGTGAACAAAAGGACAATCAAAGACCCAATCAAAGTGACAACGAAAATGCCAAGCCGATAATAATGCCTTACCGAGTAGGGACTTCCACTCCAAAAGTATTCAGTTCGACAACTCGTCAGGATATACAAGAAAATATCCGCCAACAGATCGATCAGAAGCGCAACGAAATTAACGATAACCGCAAAGAGCTTCGTGTCGATATATTCAAACTCCAACAGAACAATATCACGAGACAACTCGAGCGCTCTTTGGAAAACCTCAAGCAAGTGAGCTCTCGTATCAGTGCTCGTATAACAAAGGCTGAACAAAGCGGAAAAACCATGACTTCAGCAAAAGCCTTGCTTGTTATAGCAGAAGAAAAAATGACTGCTGCTGAAACTGCGGTTGCTTTATTTGTAGCTTACAGTCCTACAGCATCAAGTACTATCGCTTCTACAAGCACAGCTGCTACTTCCACAAATATTCAACTCGATAAACCTCGTCAGGTTGCTTCTACTGCAATAACAGCGATAAAGAGCGCCAAAGACGCATTGAATGCTGTTGTTGTTTCCATTGCACAAGACATGGGTATTAACCTTAGTGATAGTCCAATATCAAATACAGAAAATAAATAGTTTAAAAGCATAAAATAAAGCAATATGGACACAAACAATCAAACAACCCAACCAACAGAACACAGAAAGATTGGACCAATCGTAGTAACTCTAGTGGTTGTACTGGTACTAGTCATCGTAGCTCTATACATGTTTGCATCAAGAATAAGCCAGCAAGGTGCTCCAGATATGACCAAGTCCGATACTTCGACGGCTCCAGTAGTCCAACAACCTCAAACAGTACCAACTGTCACAAACACAGCAGACGATGTTCAATCATTGAAAGATGACCTCAATGCTTCTGTAAGTGGTCTAGATAGTCAGAATTTCTAATTTATAGATATATAGATATTTTCTTGCAGTTTTTTCATTATCCGTGTAAACTCACGACATGAAAAACTACACATCTGCTACTATTAATAAAGCTGGAAAATCCCAAATAGAAATTGTTGGATCTATTTCTGCTGAAGTTCTCGGCTCTTACCGTGCGAAGGCATTAAAAAATATAAATGATTCCATATCCATAGACGGATTCCGCAAAGGCTTTGTACCTGAAAATATCCTAGTAGCCAAGGTTGGCGCCATGGCTATCTTGGAAGAGATGGCGGAGATGGCTATTTCCAAGGCTTATTTCGATATCATAGTCGATAACAAGATCGATGCTATCGGCAGGCCTGCAACACAGATCACTAAACTTGCAGAGAACAATCCTCTAGAGTTCAAAATAACCACAGCTGTCATGCCAGAGATATCTCTACCGGATTACAAGAAGATCGCCGAAAAAGAAGTTAAAAAATCTGCCAAGGATAGTGACGAGCTCAAAGTAAATGACAAAGATATTGAAGAGGTTATTCTGCGTATCCGTAAATCCCACGCTTCTCACGAAGGTCATGATCATGAGAAAATGTCCCCAGAAGACCACGAGAAAGCGGTGATGGCTAACCTACCAGAACTAACAGATGATTTCGTGAAGAAATTGGGCGATTTCGCCGATGTTCCAGATTTCAAAGTGAAGCTATCTGCGATGATTGCTGAACAGAAACAAAACGAAGCCAAGGATAAGCGTCGTATCCGTATCGCTGATGCAATAGCCGAGGAGACGAAAGTCGAGCTGCCAGATATCATGGTGGAAAGCGAGCTTCATCGTACAGAATCACAATTCGCCGCCGATATAGAAAGGATGGGTGTCAAACTCGATGATTATCTGAAACATGCCAAGAAAACTCTTGAGGATATGAAAAAGGAGTGGAGGCCTTATGCAGAAAAAAAGGCTAAGTTGCAGCTGATTCTAAACTCTATTTCAGCCGCCGAAGACATAAAGCCAGAACCGGAAGAGGTTGAAGAAGAAGTAGACCATATCGTCGAACACTATAAGGATGCAGATCGCGAGAGTGCGCGCACATATGCAGAGACCGTCCTCACAAATGAGAAAGTGTTCCAGTGGTTAGAGAAGACGGAGTAGAAAAGGATGTGAAATTGAAAATAGAAAAAGGGTCGTCCACCACCGGACGGCCCTTTTCTGATTTACCACGACAGCATTATTGTCATCGTGTTTATATTGCGTGAACAGCTGCCAGACTAAAGGCTGCTTTCATTGGGGATAGACCCAGAACAGAGGTCTTACCACCACCAATAGTCGGTGCAAAAACTGTCCATGCAGATGGTCCGACGCGTCGAAGATTGACCTTCTCATTGCGAGCCGAGACCCAAAGCCGTAGCTTCGGATCCCAGTAGAATGTCCTCTTGTGACGGCCTTGTCTAACCACGCAAACACCTTTCAATGGTGTATGAATGTCTTTATTCATGGTCACCCCTTTCCATGGAACAGACTATAGCATCCATACCGAAAAAGCTAGTCATTGAATGAGGTCACCTATTTCCGCACTCTGCTGGTAATTATGTGAAATCGCTTAATTAGAAAACACAACCTTCGACAGGGCAACAATAACCGCTGTTTCAGCCCTTAGAACCTGGTTTCCTAAGCATTTAACAGCTATTTTGCTCTTGTGAAACAAGTCCACTTCATCTGCAGACCACCCGCCTTCTGGACCTATGAAAACAAATGTTGGTGACTTAGTATCGATATCTGCATCAGTAAATAATTCTGCTTCAGTGTGGAAAGCTACAGACTTCATATTTTCGGTACTATTTGCAAGAGAGATAGCTTGTTCAAGGTTGTTAATAGGCAAAATCGTTGGCACACTTCCACGACCACTCTGCTCACTTGCTTCGACGGCGATCTTACGCAGACGCACTTCATTTAAAGATTTCTTCTCACTCCTCTCAGCCAAGACAGGTATTATGTGTGTGACACCGAGTTCGGTGGCTTTTTCAACAATCCATTCAAAAGTATCCTTCTTTGTAATAGCGGCGCACAAGTAAATATCACGCTTTGGCATATAGTGACTGCGTTCGGAAGAGACGACTCGCAAATTTAGTGAATCTTTTTCTCCGCCAGCAATTTCACATTCAAAATCAAAACCAGATCCATCAAAAATGATGACCTTGTCGGCATTTTTCAGACGGAATACTCGGCGTATCTGATTCGTAAGTTCAGCGGATTCAATAGAAAATTCTTTCTGAGCGCCTATCTTGCCGCCATTTATATTCTCAGTTAGAAAAAATCTATGAAGCCTCATTTATTTCTTGCCAGACAAAACCTGATCGACGATACCGTACTTCTTGGCTTCATCGGCATCCATGAAGAAATCACGATCTACATCTTTCTCTATTCTACTTAGTGGTTGACTCGTATTTTTAGCCAAAATCTTATTTAAGAGACTTCTCATCTTGATTATATGCTTGGCACTTATCTCAATATCCGCCGCCTGACCTTCTGTGCCACCAATAGGTTGATGAATCATTACTTCGGCATTTGGTAAGATTTGACGCTTCCCTTTTGTACCACAAGACAATATCACCGCAGCCATAGAAGCAGCTAGACCGACACCGACCGTGGCGATGTCATTTTTTATATGCTGCATAGTGTCTATAATAGCCAAACCAGCATGGATAGAACCACCAGGAGAATTTATATACATACTAATCTCTTTCTTTGGGTCTTCGGATTGCAAGAATAGCAGTTGAGCGATAACTATATTTGCCATAGCGTCATCTATTGGACCACCAAGAAAGACAACACCTTCTTTGAGTAGGCGTGAGTAGATATCATAAGCACGTTCGCCTTGTGGGCTTTTCTCTATAACTGTTGGGATGAGGTATGACATATGTTTTGTTTGGTTAATGAAAACAATATAACACGCAACAGATTGATTGACAAGAGTACTTGGTAATACATATACAAACAACCAGGTTTTCTTGTACTCGGCATAAGAGTTTGCGCAAAAACCTACACTGTTGTACTATACACATGTTACCAATTTAATTTTTGATTCCGCTTTTTTAAGCCTTTGTGATAAAAATGTTATACAATTCAGTCATATCGCCATAGTCTCTAAAAGAGCGAATCACATTCGCATATGTCATTAAAACTAGTTGCACTTCTCCTCTCGATCGCCGGGGTTGTCGGTGCGGCTGTTGGTTATTACTTGCGTTTGATCATTTCCTTAGGAAAGAAGGGTTCAATGGAACTCGAAATCAAGGAGATGCTCTTGACCGCCAAAGAAGACGCAAAGAAGATTACTGCCGACGCCGAAGCCAAGAACGCTAAGATCCAAGAGAATGCCAGAATTGAGATAAAAGAGAAAGAAGACAAAGTCCACCAAGTTGAAGACCGCCTTATAAAAAAGGAGGATTTTCTAGATAAACGCCAAGTCGACCTCGACAAAGAAGTTGAGTTGGTAAAACAGCGTGTTGCTGAGATAAAAACCATTCGTGAACAAGCTGATAAGCTAGGACTAGAGCGCGCAGCAGCTTTGGAAAAGGTTGCACGACTCACAGAAGAACAAGCCAAGGATGAGGTCATCAAGACTGCTGAGAAGCATTATGAAGAAGACATCATGGTTCGTATGAATAAACTCGACACACAAGGTGAAGAGCTCTTAGAAAATAAGGCTAGAGATATTCTTGCTGTTTCTATACAGCGTCTAGCTTCTTCTGTTGCTTCAGATGTTATGTCCACTGTTGTACCGATACCAAGTGATGATGTGAAAGGTAAAATCATCGGTAAAGAGGGTCGCAACATCAAGTCATTTGAACGCATCACCGGCGTTGAAGTCCTTGTCGATGACACTCCTGGTGCTATTACTATTTCTTCATTTGATCCAGTCCGTCGTCATGTCGCTCGTCTGGCCCTCGAAGAGCTTCTAAAAGATGGCCGTATACAGCCATCTCGCATAGAACAGGTTGTAGAAAAAGCTAAACAGGATATAAACAAAACTATCAAAGAGAAGGGTGAGCAAGCCGCATACGAGTGCGGAGTCATCGGCCTCGATCCTCGCATATTACTCATACTTGGTCGTCTACATTTCCGCACCAGTTATGGTCAAAATGTCCTCATGCACTCAATGCAAATGTCTCACATTGCAGGAATGATTGCAGAGGAGCTCGGTGCCAATGTTCAAGTCGCAAAAGCCGGTGCTCTTCTACATGATATCGGTAAAGCACTCGACCATGAAGTTACAGGTACTCACGTCGAGATAGGTCGTCGTATATTGCAAAAATTTGGTGCCCCTGAAGAGGTTATAAAGGCCATGCAAGCCCATCATGAGGAATATCCTTATGAAACTATCGAGTCACGCATAGTCCAAACCGCTGACGCCATTTCCGGAGCTCGTCCAGGCGCACGCCGCGACAATGTTGAGAATTATCTCAAGCGTCTTGGTGACCTTGAAGCTATCGCTACTTCATTCAAAGGCATAGAAAAAGCCTATGCTCTCCAAGCTGGTCGTGAAATCCGCGTCTTCGTCAGACCAGAAGAGATGGGTGATGTTGAATCCAAGAATGTAGCCCGCGAAATCGCTCTCAAGATTGAAAAGGATCTGAAATATCCTGGTGAAATCAAGGTTATCGTCATTCGTGAGCAAAGAACGGTGGAGTTTGCTAGGTAATACTGGAATTTCTCCCAATAAAAACTCAACCCCACCTTCGGTAGGTAGGGTTGGTCGGGGCTAGCCTTTCTTCTAGCTCACCTAATTAATCTTGATGTTACTCCATAAAATTCATGGGTACAGTTTTACGACCATTCAATTCCACGATTTTACGCGGGCGGTCCTTGTTTTCTAGCTTGATCTTGAATTTGACCCTGAATTTGCCGTCCTTATTGAGGATTCTGCTCACCTCCTTAGCAAACGCCTCACTTCTTGAACTATGACCAATGTCGATATTTCCACGTCCACTGGACACAACGGATGTGATGTAAACGACAATGTCTTCGCGATCAAATATTATCTTGCGACGGAAGACATGATCATAAGTCATCACTGACGCCAGACTCTCCTCGACCAAACCAATTGCTTGCGCGATGATTTGCTGGGACACGAGGAATATACGGAAATCCTCATGCACTTTGTTGTTTGTGTGTATGATCTTATCAGCCACCTTACGTAACTTCCTGATATACAGCCGTAAGACTATGAGACCACCGACACAAGCGACCATAATGATCAACCTGATAACATCTATTAATTTCACAAAGAGCTCCTTTCTTTGAGTTAAATCGAGTTAAATTTCATTCGTTCAGACAATACCGTATCACAGATTGAGCTGTTGCGTCAAATTATCAACTATTTTGCAGCCTATTGCCTAAAATATGGCTTACTATATAATGTATCTACAGTTAGTCTAGTGTTTATTAGCAATTAATAAAGCAAATATGAACAAAGCAAGCATTGTAGAAGCAGTTCACGGAGTTCTCGGTGGTACCAAGGTACAGGCCGAGCAAGCAGTCGAAACCATGATCAATAGCGTCATCGATTCACTCAAGAAGGGTGAAGAGGTGTCTATAGCTGGTCTCGGTATCTTCTCTGTTAAGCAGCGTGCAGCTCGTCAGGCTCGTAACCCTCGTACTGGTGAGGCTATAAATGTCCCAGCTATGAAGGTTCCTAAGTTCCGCGCCGCAAAGGCACTCAAGGACGCAGTTAAATAAAGCTATTTATAGGTGCTTGACCAGCCTTCGACAGCTGACCAATCTCCTACTATCGAACAAAAGACCTCCGTAAGGGGGCTTTTTGTTTACATAGCCAGGAATCCTCACTATGCGAGCAACCCCTTTCTTTTGGAAAGATAGGTGCGAACCCCTTCTATAAAGTCCGCCTTCTTCTTTCTGTGCCAATCGTATGATTTTATATAGCAATTTAGAAGTAAAGCAGAGTGTAATACACTTTCATCATAAGGTTTGCCGCCGAAATATCCCACCAGCCATTGTTCATTTTCTTTGCTTTCATCTTTTGTGATGCCGAGCAACATCGAACGGGCCAAATCGAAGTATCCCACGTTAAATTTCGGATTGGGATCAAAAACAGTAACTGGTTCTGTGGCAAATATATTTGAGATATTGAAATCGTCATGGCAATAGCTAGTACTCTTCTGTGTGCTTACATAGCTATTCAATATCGACAGAGCATTTTCCAATGATCCGTGCTCATCACCAAGGACATTGTTGTCTCGAACGTATTTTATTCGTCTCTATATTTCTTCGGACGATATCCATTCATTGAAAGAATCAAATTCAGCCTTTCCGTTGGCCACTCTGCCAAACCCTTCTGCTTTCGGTTCGTGCATCCTCCTCAAAGTCTTCCCAAGATCGACAAAAACCTCCATTTCAAGTAGCTGTTCCTCGCTATATTTATCGAGTAGAGTAGGCTCGTCTATGAATTCCATAACGAGATAGTGATGGTCACCAATCGTGCCTGTTTCAAATATTTTCGGCGTCTTCACTCCGATACTCGCCCATTTTTCCAAGAATTCTGATTCGCCTTCAGCAAAATTCAGACTCAAAGGAACCTTGAGAATGTATTTACCATCCGCTGATTCGATCAAACACACGATCGATCCTACACCTTTCTGCATGTATGAAACTTGAACTTCTTTATCCTTAAAAAGTCTATGGCCTGAAATAAATTCTTCTATGAGCGGTATGAGCTTTTCTCTTCTCTCATTAAGAGTTTTATGTGCCTCAAATTCTGAAAACTTTGGCTTATTAAGGATTTATATCGACATTGGTTGTGCGGGATGCGGGAGTCGAACCCGCGACATTTGTTTGGAAAACAAAAATTTTACCGTTAAACTAATCCCGCGAGCCTCACTTTTCTAGAACACGGTCAATCGTAGCAAGTATTTTCCTATGTAACAAGACGCCGAGTTCTTTGTCACCATAACTTTTTACACCAAGATGAGCTGTCCCAAATGGTAAGATCCCCGCTTTTTTTGTCTTCTTATTGAGACGACGGTCGATATAACATGGTAAGAAAGAACTTTTTGGTATCTTTAATTGTCTGACCCAAAATTGCAGCGCAGCATCTTCGTCACTATCGGGATATATATGAAGCCTAACTCTTATATTTGTATTGGGTACATTGAAACATTTATTTAGCCAAATGATTGAAAACCTAATTATCCTTGGATCAGCATTAACTATTCTCAAAATATTGTGGGTCTTACTACCCTCTCCAATATAGATGCCAACGCCGAGCAGGAATAAGTCTCTGTGAGATAGTTTGCCAATCATTCCCTCTGCATACCTATCTGCTTCAATAAGAGACCGGATTTTATCTACTCTTTTACCTACAACGCCCATCTTTTGGCCTTTAAGAATTGATTGTTTAGTTGTTTCGTTTGGCAAAAAATCAACATTTCTTAACCAACAACTTAGGGTGCTTTTCGAGACATTCAATTTTTGTGATATATAGCCATAAGCAAAACCCTTCTTACGGTAACCAATGGCTCGCTTTTTCAGTGCATACGAATACATATGCACTAATTATATCAGACCAGATGTGGTTCGTGCAATTCTTAAATTAATTTACCCCCTCTTTTCATCCGGATGATGAACAGCGTGTTCGTGCTCCATAACCTCTTTTATTTCATCTATTTCTTCTTTGATTATCTTCAGATCAACAATATCTTGCTCCATCTTTATCTCATCAACTTCTTTCTTCATTTCTTTTATGGTCGCTCTCATTCCCTTCAATTCCGCCTCCTCTTCTTCAACCTCTTTCTCTGTCTTTTCTGTTGTCTTTTTCTGCTTTTTAAGACCACTCATAAGTATCGTGTCACCTATAAAGTATGAAACGAATAGTCCGGTCATGAGCAAAACTATTGTCATGATCACTAAGTTGTTCGGCTCATAGAAAATCAACTCCAACCAACCACCTTTGGCTTGTAAGATATCTGCTGTATGCCACACTCCCCTCCAGAAAAGCACTATAGCCACACCACCGATGATTGTATAGATTATTGGATATTGACTCAAGTGTTCACGCACATGATCTTCGAGTTTATCGAAAAACCAGACTATTTTTTTGAACAATGAAATCATCTTTGTATTTTTTATCTTTCTCTGAAGAAACTCTTACCTGTCGGGGCGCCGGGATTCGAACCCGGAGTCACCTCTTCCCAAAAGAGGCATGTTAGCCGTTACACCACGCCCCGAAATATCCCTATTCCACTACAAACTAACTGTCGCATTATCGTAGCATAAAACATTCTATAAGACTAGATTTTTTAACCATTTTACATGTGCGAGACGAGTTCCTTTGTCCATATAGACGCAAAGTACATGAAATTGAAATTCTGACTCTGCTCCCCTACCAGACACCTCACTACTCCTTTGCCCAAATTCTGCCATATATGTCTGAATCATTCGACGGATCTGCCTTAACTTGAAATTATGGACATTTTCTTCTGGTTCATGTCCGTTTGGATGATTTCTCTGTACTGTCACACTCTTCACCTCAAAAAAGTGTAGAGTTGCTGATGTTGCACGTGAAACATCACTAGACTCGCGCGCAATAATATCTATCTCGCCCCATTTCTTGCGATAATTCCTCGCAGTAATGATAAAGCCCTTCTTCTCCAAAAACTTACAAGCTATATCCTCACCTATGTTTCCTATTGATCTTGTGCTCATAAATATTTTCTTAGAATCCATATTTTCAACACATTTTCAGTGACTTTTAAACTGTCTTATCCCAAAATCCACTGGCTGAGCCACAACAAGAAAAGACATCATAAAATACACAAAAACTACGATAATTAGCCGTTTTTTATGTCTTTTATAGACAGCATCCACAGACTTATCCACAGTTTCTGTTTATACACTTATACGATTAGCCATTCGTAAAGGAAAAACAGACAAGGACATATAAAGGCCAATGAAGTGTGCGGGTAGGGAGAATCGAACTCCCACCTCGTCCTTGGCAAGGACGCGTCCTACCATTAAACAATACCCGCAATTATATATGTAATGACCTTAAAAATCTGACGTGCTTCAGTATAGCGCAACTTTCATTTTTTACAAAATCTTCTCACATAAATAAACTATCATCGTATCAACTGTTACCGTGTGCCCCCGGAGGGACTCGAACCCCCAACATCAGTTCCGAAGACTGGTGTGATATCCATTTCACCACGAGGGCATTGATGAATAAACATCATCTCGTGCCACATCATACTACCGCACATAGCCAAAAAGCCCAAATGGTGCTACGATATCACCATGAAAATGGCTCAAAACAGCCCTATTCCGACAGAAGTGGTCAATGTTGTAACTGGTTTGGAGAAGGCCGGCTTCCAAGCATATCTAGTAGGCGGATGCGTCCGTGATATTTTTCTTGGCAGAAAACCGAAGGATTGGGATGTCACCACAAATGCAAAACCGGAAGAAATACAAAAAATATTTCCAAAAACTGTTTATGAAAATATATTCGGAACAGTCGCGGTGATAAATGAAACAACAGAAGATGAAACAGTCCGTTCTGTTGAAGTCACTCCTTACAGACTTGAGACTGGTTATTCAGATCGTAGACATCCTGACCAAGTTTCTTTCAGTGAAAAATTAGAAGATGACCTTAAGAGACGAGATCTCACTATAAACGCTATTGCTGTTTCCTTGTCCGATGGAGCTATAAAGGACATCGTTGATCTATATGGCGGTTTTGCCGATATAAAAGCCAAGATTATACGAACTGTAGGAAAACCGTCTGATCGCTTCAACGAAGACGCCTTGAGAATGATGCGCGCAGTCAGATTGGCCGTAGAACTGGGTTTCACGATAGAAAAAGATACTTATACGGCTATACAGAGCCAAAATAAACTAATAAAAGACGTGTCAGCAGAACGAGTTCGTGATGAGTTTACTAAGATTGTTATGTCTCCAAACCCTAAAATAGGGCTTGAAATGCTTCATGAAACGGCTCTACTTAGCCATTTTTTGCCAGAAATAGAGCGCGGTATTGGTGTAGAACAAAGAGGAACCCATATATACGATGTCTGGGAACACCTAGTTAGAAGTCTCCAACACGCCGCCGACAAGGAATGGGGGCTAGAAATAAGGCTTTCTGCCCTATTTCACGACATTGGTAAGCCGAAAAGCCGTGGGTTTTCACGTGAAAGCAACTCTTATACGTTTTATGGCCATGAGGTAATTGGTTCACGTGAAACACGTCAAATCCTCGAAAGGATGAAGTTTTCACGTGCAACAGTAGAGAAAGTCTATAAACTGTGCCGTTGGCATATGTTTTTCTCTGATACAGAGCAAATCTCCCTATCTGCTGTCAGGCGTATGATTGTGAATGTAGGGCGTGAAAACATATGGGATCTCATGAATGTGCGCATATGCGACCGTATAGGCACTGGTAGACCCAAGGAAAACCCTTATAGACTCCGTAAATACAAGGCTATGATCGAGGAAGCTCTAAATGGGCCGGTTTCCGTCTCTATGCTTAAAATTGATGGTAAAAGGGTTATGGATGTATGCAAGATACCAGCTGGACCTAAGATTGGTTGGATACTGCATGCCCTCTTTGAAGAAGTCATCGAGGATGTGAAACTTAATACACCAGAGTATTTGGAAAAACGCGCAAATGAACTATCAGTCATGAATGAAAAGGAACTTAAAGCTCTTGGTGAAGCTGGAAAAGATAGAAAAGAAGAGGAAGGAGAAAAGAAAGTGCAAGAGATTCGAAAAAAACACTTCGTATCCTAAAGGACACACTTATCCCCAGTGTGTCCTTTACACTTGTCTTTAATAAATATAAAATATACCCAGATCAGTATTTCGTCCGAGAAATTTAAAGTTATGTTGTGTGTTCGTAACCAACATGACAAACGATATACACCTGATCTTTATATAGGTACCGGAATTTCGCCGATACCAAAAAGAAGCCACTGGGTAGGCTTCAACAGAGAGGGATCTTCCTGATCTCACTCAAAGTGAAGTTAAGCAAAGATTTTTTAAAGAGGGTAATACCTCAAAGTGCATCCGATCGGTGCTCGGTCATAAAGGTGGTGTGATTGTCTACAAATTACATCAAAGCCTCCTTCCGGAGAGCAATAACTTTAAGACATATTGCACACCACTTACCGCTGATGAATGCCGTGAAAAGCTTCATCTAGGACTGGTTTGGATAGCATCAGTTCTTTCGTCAGTTTTCTTTGCGAGACTTCTAAGACCGTGTCACACGCCGTTCTGTCTGAACCGTCACTGATACGGTCTTTTTGTTGATTATACCGGACACACTAAATACTAATTTTTACTTTATACGCCTATATCAGGCCGTATAATTATCCAATAACTATATCGATAGGGCAATGGTCAGAACCCATTATTTCATCAAGGATTCTAGCTTTTGTCACGCGTGCAAGTATTCCTTTGGTGGCGAAAAAGTAGTCGATTCTCCAACCAACATTGCGATCTCTGGCAAAAGTTTTCATATCCCAATACGTATATTTCCCGACCTCACCAGAGTGAAAATGTCGGAACACATCTGTATATCCTGCATCGACAACTTTATCCATCCAAGCACGCTCGATTGGTAGAAAACCGGTGTTGTCAATATTTTCTTTGGGACGTGCAAGATCCATCTCTGTGTGAGCTGTATTGATGTCACCACAAAAGATAATCTCACGACCTTCATTCTTCAACTTATTTATATAATTCAAAAAGTGATCATAGTAGCGGAGCTTAAAGGACAAGCGCTCTGGACCGCCACCGCCGTTAGGGAAGTAATTATTCAAAAGGACAAAATCCTTAAAAAACAATGCCAAGAAACGTCCCTCTTGGTCATATTCTGGAATTCCCATGCCATATTCGACTTTATCGGGTTTTATTTTCGAATAAACAGCTACTCCGCTATAACCTTTGCGGCCTTTTGAGTGATCGAAGTATGAAAAATACCCAGCTGGGTTACGAACACCTTCTTCAAGCTGATCTGGGTGAGCTTTTGTCTCCTGAATACAGAAAATATCAGGGGACTCGTTGATAAACCAATCAAAACTGCCTTTTTTAACATTTGCTCGTAGCCCGTTTACATTCCATGAAATGATACGCATATTATTTTTGTTTATTATGAAACTTCTTATGAATATTTTTCAATTCACTGTCGGTCACGTGCGTGTATATTTGTGTCGTGCCTATATTCGCGTGGCCAAGAAGCATTTGGACTGAACGAAGATCGGCACCATTGCGCAAAAGATCTGTAGCAAATGAGTGGCGAATAACATGGGGAGTGACTTTCTTGGAAATCCCGGCTCTGACGGCGTATTGTTTTACAATCCTCTCGACGGAACGCGAAGTAAGACGCAAAGAATCTCTATCTGTTGCAAGTTTTGTACCTGTAATCTGTATGAAGAGGGCATCGTCCATATCATCTCGCTTATCTAGATAGGATTTGAGCCATTTTTTCGACTCTTCAGAAATAAAGACAACGCGCACTTTGTCGCCTTTTCCGCGCACAGAAAGCTCATCAAGTTTCAGATTTATATCGCGGGGCAGGGCACAAAGCTCGGAAACACGCAGTCCGGTAGAGAAAAGTAGTTCCATAAGCGTGCGGTCGCGCAAACCTCGTAGAGTAGCCGTGTCTGGAGCATCTAGTAGACGACCGAGCTCCTCCATAGTTATAAGATCAAGTGAGCGCTCTGGTATTTTCGCGAGTTCTATACGATCTGGTGACATAGACTTCACATCCATACGCGCCATGTATTTCAAAAATGCACGCAAAGCAATCATATAGTAGTTCTGTGTCTTCCTCTTGAGTGTGGTAAGTGCTGCTCCTTTTTCTTCACGGGTTTCTTGGCGGTTCAACCAGAGACGATACTCACGAACAACACTATCATCGATATCTTTAGGGTTTTTCACCTTCGAATGTTCTATGAAACGGCTCAAGTAGCGATCATAATTCTCAACAGTCTTCAAACTGCGGCCTTTTTCTATTTCAATGTATTCAAGAAACTGCTGTTTTAGATCTGAGATATTGTGCGACATGGTTATAGTGTAACAGGTGAATCATATTCATGGATACTTGACATATATAGTATTGGATGATAGGGTATTTGAGAAAGAGAACAAGGAGGTCAATTGAACAAAGACCCGCCCGAGTAAAAGACGGCCCTCTGCGGACTGTGGGACACCTAAAGAATGTGTTGCCACTGCTCCGCCGAGGGTCGTTTAAATTTACTGTTGTTTTTCCAACAGATTTGCATCAAAACCCTATTCGTGCTACTATATTCGCACAATGCTTACAACACGACAAAAGACGAAAGTTATCAAAGAAACAGCTATTCACGCCAAGGATACTGGTTCTTCAGAGGTTCAGGTCGCTATTTTGACCAAAAGGATCACAGAATTGACCGATCATTTGAAGAAACACAAAAAAGATAATCATTCTCGCCGCGGTTTGCTCGGTATGGTTGCAGATCGTCAAACACATTTGACTTACCTCAAGAAAAACTATCCTCGTCGTTATTCTTCTATCACAAAGAAGTTGGAGCTCAGGGCTAAATAATCTAATTTCCATAATAGGGTATAATAGTAGTGTGATAAGTCATGGTCTTGTTGTGCGCATTTTAATAATAGTTAGTGTAACGGGCATTTGCCCAAAATTTTAATAAATATGTCAGTAATAAAACATAAGGAACAGCGCGTCGGCGTTTATATCGACACGCAGAACTTGTATCATAGTGGTAAAAATCTTTATCACTCCAAGGTGAATTTCGGCGCCATTGTGAAAGATGCCGTCGATGGTCGCAGGCTAGTCCGCGCGATCGCCTACGTCATAGCCACAGAATCAGGTGATGAAAATGCCTTTTTCGACGCACTTACCAAGACCGGTATCGAAACCAAGGTTAAGGATCTACAAATATTCGGCTCTGGTGCCAAGAAAGCCGATTGGGATGTCGGTATGGCTATAGATGCAGTGAAACTTGCACCAAAACTCGACTCAGTTATCTTACTCACAGGTGATGGAGACTTCTGTCCACTCGTCGAGTATCTACAAATGAACCAGGGTTGTCAGGTTGAGGTTGTCTCATTTGGCAAATCCACTTCTGCCAAGCTTATCGAGGTTGCGGATCATTTCACGGACTTGGATGCTTCGCCAAATAAATATCTCTTGAGATCTGGAGGGAGAAGGTAAAACAAAACTGGTCGCGCGGATGCGACCAGTGGAAGTTGGGTCTCTTGGCCGAAGCCAGATTTATTTAATATTGGCAAAACCTGTGTCGCCATGCTACATTACTCTTATTGCTACCCAGTATTTTGAGTTTATTAATAGTTAACTTCGCCTCCAGATAGGCAGAGTTGAACGCCGCCTTTATACTTTATATGGCGCGCTCATTCAAAGCTGAAATCTGTGGGCGACATATTCGCATGACAAAAAAAGAATACTCGATAGATTTCGGCGGTAAGAAGCTTACGGCTGAATTCAACGATTTAGCAGATCAAGCCAATGGCGCGGTGATGTTGCGTTATGGCAACACAGTTATCCTCGCAACAGCTGTTATGGGTCGCCTCAAGGATGCCGACTTTTTTCCATTGACAGTGGATTATGAAGAACGCTTCTACGCAACTGGTCGTATCTTGGGATCACGCTTCGTCCGTAGAGAGGGAAGGCCTTCGACAGAAGCTATATTGTCCGGTCGCATCGTCGATCGCACGATTCGTCCTCTTTTCAATCAGCAGACTCGTAATGAAATACAGGTCATATTGACAACGATTTCTATCGACCAAGATGATCCAGAAGTTGTGGCTGTTATTGCGGCTTCTCTAGCACTCGGAACCTCGGATATTCCTTGGAATGGTCCGGCTTCTGCAGTCAGAATGTGCAAAAACAACGAATGGTTAGTCAATCCTGACTTCAAAGCTCGTGAAGATGCTGGTATTTCACTCGATCTCTTGGCTTGTGGTAAGGATGGCATGATAAATATGATCGAAGTATCCTCAAAAGAGGTTGGTGAGACATTGGTAAATGAAGGCTTGGCACTTGCTTCCGCTGAAATCGAAAAGATCCAGGCTTGGCAGAAGAAAATCATCGCCGAGATTGGTAAAAAGAAGGCGGTTATCCAACTTCCGGAGATGACTCCTGGGACAAAAGAACTCTTCGATGCTGAGATCGCGCCATTGCTAGAAAAATACGTATTTTGCAATGAGCCTGGTAAAGAAAAAATACACGAATTGCATGATAAGTGGACTGAACTCTTCGCGGAGAAGTTTCCAGAAGGAAATGCGGCCATGGCCAATGATATTTTTGAGGAAGCTATCAATAAAACCATTCACGATGGTGCCATAGACAAAAATAAACGTGCTGATAATCGCGACTTCGACACAATCCGTCCTTTGTCAGTACAAGCCGGCGGTGTTTCTCCGGTGTTGCACGGATCTGGTATCTTCTATCGTGGTGGAACGCACGTCATGTCTGTCCTCACCCTCGGTTCTCCAGGTGATGCTCAAGTTGTAGAAGGTGTAACTGTGGCTGAAAATAAGCGTTTCATGCACCATTACAATTTTCCTCCTTTCTCAAGTGGTGAAACAGGTAAGGTCGGCGGTGTAAATCGTCGCGCTGTAGGTCACGGCGCTCTCGCAGAGAAGGCTTTGTTCCCAGTCATTCCAGAAAAGGATAAATTCCCTTACACTGTACGTCTAGTATCAGAATCTTTTGCTTCAAATGGTTCAACCTCTATGGGATCTGTCTGTGGATCTACGCTCGCACTCATGGACGGCGGAGTTCCAATAAAAGCACCTGTTGCTGGTATCGCTTCTGGTCTTATGATGCGCAGCCCGACCGAATATAAGCTCATGACCGACATACAAGGTCCAGAAGATGAACATGGTGATATGGATTTCAAGGTCGCCGGTACTCGTGAAGGTATAACTGCGGTGCAAATGGACGTGAAAGTCGGAGGTATTCCGCTCAAGATTCTCGCTGAAGCTTTCGAGAAAGCAAAAACAGCTCGCTACCAGATTATCGACGTTATAGAAAAGGAGATTGCTAAGCCTCGTGAGAAAATATCTCCAAGTGCTCCGGAAATCATTGCAATGAAAATAACACCTGACCAGATCGGTCTAGTTATCGGTTCTGGAGGTAAGACAATCAACGAGATCCGCGATGTCACCCACGTGGAAGACATAACTATCGAAGATGATGGCTCGGTATTCATCACTGGAAAGGCCGGATCAGCTGAAAAGGCCCGCGAAATCATATTCAATATGACTCGTGAATATATGCCTGGCGAGAAATTCGACGGCGAAGTCACTCGTCTTATGGACTTCGGTGCCTTCGTAAAGATCGGACCAAACGCAGAAGGACTTGTCCATGTTTCCGAGATTGCACCATTCCGTGTCGAACGAGTTGCCACATATCTTATAGAAGGAATGAAAGTCCCAGTCACAGTGAAAGAAGTTGATGATAAAGGAAGAATCAATCTTTCCATCAAGGCTGCCAATCCTACTTTCTTCACAAAGAAAGATGAATTACCTGCTCCTCCAAGACCTCCTCGTACTGATTTCAAGAAGAGATACTAGTCAAGATATTAGTCAATGGTCGCGCTTACGCGCTATAATATAGCCCATGGATGAAGACAAAGTTCCGCAACCACCGGTTGTACCACAAACAAAACCAGTAGCACCACTCAAAACACTCCGTACTTACGAGAGTGATGTCGCTGATATTCTAGCCAAGAGAAATACTTCGGCTGTGACTATTGCTCTGGCTGAAAGCAGAAAAAGTCGTGGCGGTGAAATCATAGGGAACGGTGATAGCTTCGACTCAAGTCAGACTGGAAAAAAGATTATCGTCATAGTGATAAGTATAATTTTAGTCGTTGGTGGAGTATTTGGAGCTTATTATCTATACAGTATAAGCCCATTAGCACCATCACCAGTGGTCTCAAAACCAGCACCTGGATATAGTTCTGTTGTACCTGTAGATTCTCAGACCGTGCTCACTGTAGACTTGGCAGCTCCATACGACATAGAAAATAAGATCAAATCTGAATTGGCAAAAAGTCAGGCACCAAAAACAATCCGAGAACTAGTCTTGGTCGCTACAAATAATACAGACACAAAAAATCCAACCGTTGCGCGTATTCCCGCACCAGCAGTTATAACCGCCTTAAATATATCCATGCCGGATATACTGTATCGATCTATTGCTCCAAGTTGGTTGCTTGGTATATATGCAAACGCCCTGGGACAGAAAAGTATATTCGTAGTTGTCACAAATAATTTCTTCCAAAACTCTTTCGCTGGAATGCTTCAGTGGGAAAATCTCATGGCTGATGACTTAAAAGCTTTCCTTGTACCTAGTGGTGTAAATAACATCGCCAATATATCGAACTTCTCTAACCAACAAATCGGCACATCTACAGCAACTAGTACGGATCAATATATATCACAATATACGGTATTGCGTGGACAATTTATAGACAAAATTATAAAGAATAAAGACATTCGTGAATTCATTGGGATCGATGGTAAGACAATCTTCTTGTATTCATTTATAGACAATAGCCGCATAATATTTACCGCTGAAGAAAGTTTGGTAACAGAGATAATCAATCGCCTTGAAAAACAGACAAATCTGCGCTAGACTGGGGTTGTTATGAATACAAAAGATATAAAATATTTTGAGGAAAAACTCAATGCTGAGAGAATTGAACTTGAAGAAGAACTCGGTGAAATAGCAAAAAAAGACACTCACAATCGTGGTGGTTGGGAACCTACGGCTGGTAACATGGAAGTAGACAACGCCGATGAGAACGAAGTTGCTGACAAATTTGAAGAAATAGAAGAGAACACCATCATTGCAAACCAGCTCGAGAACCAGCTGATAGAGGTTAAGGCTGCTTTGGATCGTATAAAGACTGGCAAATTCGGCCTCTGTGAGAAATGCGGCAAACCTATAGAAGCCGGTCGTCTTGAAGCCAATCCTTCTGCTAGATTATCTATCAAACACGAGCACAACTAGGGTTTTTTGAGCAATATTTGAACAATACTTGAGAACTTCTTGAGTATTTCTTCATAACTTTTTCATCAGAATTTTATCACATCGCTGTATGATGCTTGTATGAGCATTGCTCAATCATATAGCGCACAACTAGTTGGTCTAGATGCTGAAATAATAACTATCGAGGTAGATATCTCAAATGGTCTACACTCTTTTTCTGTTATTGGACTCGGTGATCGCTCAGTAGAAGAGTCGAAAGATAGAGTTTCGGCTGCAATAAAAAATACTGGTTATACATCTCCTAAACAAAAGAATCAAAAACTGGTTGTTTCTCTGGCGCCAGCCGATGTCCGAAAAGAGGGGCCAGCTTTTGACCTAGCTATTGCGATCGGTTATCTGGTTGCATCATCGGAAATAGAGTGTGGTCCAAAATACGAAGTGACAAAAAACATATTTCTCGGCGAGCTTTCCTTGGAGGGAAATATCCGTCGAGTCAGCGGTATCCTGCCTATGCTTTTTTGTGCTCTAAGAAATGGCTTCGGACATGCTTTCATACCAGCAGAAAATGCTCGTGAAGCTTCGTTAGTACAGGGTATAGATGTGTATGCAGTTTCTACACTGGCAGAGGTGATAGGTCATATAACTGGAAAAAAGACGCTGCAAAAGATTTGTATGGATGATCTTTTCTCTCAGACCATCTTATTCCAAGACAAATCTACACATCCGGACATATCATTGGTCCGAGGCAATGAAGTCGCAAAAAGAGGATTGGAAATAGCGGCCGCCGGTGGGCACAATATGCTTATGTATGGATTGCCGGGTACTGGTAAAACTATGCTAGCTCAAAGTCTTCCAACTATATTACCTCCACTTTCTTATGAACAATCAATCGAGGTAACAAGTATACATTCGGCGGCGCGCGCCCTAACGTCTGAGTTCATAACCACACCGCCATTTCGCGCGCCGCACCATACCGCCTCTCATATCTCTATTATTGGCGGTGGCACTTTTCCAAAACCTGGAGAAATAACTTTGGCCCATCGTGGTGTCATTTTTCTAGACGAATTCCCAGAATTTGACCGACAAACTATCGAAGCATTGCGACAACCACTCGAGGAAAGACGAATCACGGTGTCTAGAGCAAAAGGAAGTCTGACATTTCCTGCACAGACTATTTTATTGGCTGCGATGAACTCTTGTCCTTGTGGAAAACCGAAAAAGAAAGGCTGTATGTGTAGTGAATCAATGATCAGAAACTATTGGCGCAAAATATCTGGACCGATTATGGACCGTATCGACATTTGGGTGCACATAGACTCTGTAGAATACAAAAAGTTGTCCGCTCCACCAGAAGAACATAGATGGAGCTCAGCAATCATGGCTGCGAGAGTACGCAAAGCGCGTGCAAAACAACAAGAACGCTTCAAACAGATCGGCCGACCAATCTATTTCAATAGCGAGATGGGTGCTGCTGATATTGAAAAAGTCATCGTTATGGATGATCGCGCACGATTTGCATTGGAGACTTCAGCACGTAAGTTCAATCTCTCTGGCCGCGCCTTTCACCGCATAATAAAAGTCGCCAGGACCATCGCTGATCTGGACGATATAGAAATAATCACACAAAAACAAATACTGGAGGCATTACAATTCAGAAAAAAGAGTACTTAGAAAGGATTTCGTGCGCCACGAATCTCGAAGTGCACATGAGGTCCGGTAGATTCACCAGTGGAACCTAGTAGGGCAATCGTCTGACCTTGCGCTACATACTGACCAGCAGAGACAAGCACCTTGGAGGCGTGTCCGTACAGTGTTTGTGTTCCATTATTATGAGAAATGATGACAAAACTACCATAACCACCGTTCCATCCACCTGTTCTGGCAACGATTACAGTTCCTGCGGCAGAAGCGTATATTGGAGTACCTGTCCTATCAGCCAAATCAATCGCATTGTAACCATGTAGACCTTGAGTTCTACGACCACCATCGATAGGACGAATATAATAACCTGGATACATTGGTCCATTTGTATCATGTGCTGGGTTATTTCCAACAATAATCTTTATGGGAACAGATATGATTATTTCAGCGTTCGGTATGATGATCGTATCTCCAACGGCTAGAGTGGAAGTTAAAGAAATATCATTGTAAGCAAGCACATCACCGATATCTGCTTTATATTTCTTAACGATAGCTTGTATAGTATCGCCTTTTTTCACTGTGTAATTGATTCCGGATATAGGAAGAATGACAAGAGTATCTCCTACATGCAAAGCTGATTTGCTATTTATGTTGTTGGCCCACAAAACAGTACTTACTGACACGCCAAACATCTTCGCAACACTAGAAACAGTGTCACCACTCTGAACAACATAGGTGCTGATCTGTGTATTTATCGGTGTGTCTGAACTTGTATCATTTGTCATGGCGATATCTGCTACAAGTGTCTCTCCGGAACCTATAGGGGAGATCTCGCCGGCTTTATCAGGATTTGGGTCTATATTGTTTGCGGCTTGAAGCAAAGCTATGTTCTGTGAGTTAGAAGATGAGGCAAATCGGTCCAATTTTGCTGAAACTGGCTGATTCCAAAGTGATGCCAAAAAAGAAAAAAGACTGGCATTGGCAGTCTTGGTTTGCAGTATGGCAGGTAAACTTATCGCTATGATAAGTGTAATGGTCCAGACGAAGAAACGCTTATTTGTTTCAGGATTATAGTGTGAATTTTTCATTATGAATATCTCTCTTCTGAAATGTTACCTCTTGACTCATATGGCTCTGTTGAGCCATTATTCTGACATCAAATTCGGAGTAACCTTAACAGAGTAGCAGGGTGACAGCCATTGTCAATGACCCATATACACAAGATGTGCACAGCCATATAAGTTGACTGAATGTCAAAATATATTATGTTTTATAACATCTGACGCCTTCTGCATGCTAATATATCCGCATGCTCAATGACGCTCAACAAAAAGCTGTGGAGACGACCAATGGTCCTCTGCTTATTATCGCCGGAGCCGGATCGGGGAAGACTAAAGTCATAACACATCGTATTTTAGGCCTTATTAAGAAGGGTGTGGCGCCGCATTCTATACTGGCCATAACTTTCACGAACAAAGCCGCAAATGAGATGAAAGATCGAGTCGGCGCACTCTTATCTGAAGATAAGTCTCTAAATAGGCCTATTTCCATAAGCACGGATTGGCGCGAGAGGCCCTTTGTGAGCACATTTCACGCACTCGGTGTGCATATCATCCGCGAAAATGCGCAACTCCTCGGGCTAACAAGACATTTCACAATATATGATCGAGGAGATTCGAGGCGTGCAGTGAAAGAAGCTATGGCGCAGTGTTCTCTGGACCCGAAAGCACATGATCCTGGAACTATTTTGAACATGATATCGCGCGCAAAGGGTGATGGTATGAACCGATTGGAGTATTTCGACCGCGCAAAAGGCTATATCGAAGAGATGGTCGCCAATATCTGGGAAAAATACGACGCCATATTGGCAAAAGAGAAGTCACTGGACTTCGATGATCTACTTTTGAAGACGGCCTTGTTGCTAGAAAAATATCCTGATGTGAAAAATCACTATGCGGAGATCTGGAAATACATCCATATCGATGAATATCAAGATACCAACCGCGTCCAGTACAAGATTGCGCGTGCGCTTGCAGAAAAAAGCAGAAATATTTGCGTGGTGGGCGATGTCGACCAGAATATTTACTCTTGGAGAGGTGCGACTATAGAAAATATTCTGAATTTCGAGAAAGATTATCCGGAAGCAACGGTTGTCACGCTGGAAAAGAACTATAGATCTACAAAAACGATCTTAGCGGCGGCAAATTCTGTGATTTTGAAGAATAGAATGCGACGAGACAAGACTTTATTCACCGACAATGAGCATGGCGAGAAGATTGCGCTCATTGTTTCATACAGTGAAACCGAAGAAGCTCGTGCTATCGCCGACAAATCGCGTGAACTTATATCCGCTGGTACTTCACCTAGTGAGATTGCTGTCTTGTACCGTGCAAATTTCCAATCACGTGTGCTCGAAGATTCATTTATAAAAAAACAAATACCATATCAGTTGCTCGGCGTGAAATTCTTCGAAAGAAAAGAGGTGAAAGATGTTATATCTTATGTTCGCGCAGCATTGAACCGAGATAGTTGGGGTGACATCGCGCGTATCATAAATATTCCGCCACGCGGAATAGGGAAGGTGACATTGGCGAAGATTTTGTCAGGGGCGCCGACCGAAGGTGCTGTACAAGCAAAGCTATCTGGATTCTGGAAACTGCTGGATGATATAAAAGCAGAAATAGCTGAAAAAGGCCCAAGTGAAGCCGTAAAATTCGTAATCCAAGAAACGGGAATTGAGCGTATGTATCGCGAAGGAGTAGGGGATGACGAAGAACGTTTGCTCAACGTGCGCGAATTGGTAACCGTCGCGGCACAATATGATTCACTGAAAAGCGAAAAGCGCAAGACGCAAGGCGCAAGTGAGTCGCAAGACGAAAAATCCGACGAAAATTTAACGGAAAATCGCGCCATCGAGGCCTTCCTAGAAAATGCAGCACTCGCAACTGATCAAGATGAACTGGAGAAAAAAGAAGACGCGGTGAAACTCATGACTGTGCACGCCGCCAAGGGTTTGGAATTTGAATATGTATTCATCGCGGGTCTTGAGCAGGATCTTTTTCCATTTAAACATATGAATGACGCCGAGATTGACCAAGCTGGTGAAGAAGAGGAGCGTCGTCTGTTCTATGTAGCTCTCACGCGTGCGAAAAAGAAACTTTTTTTGAGTAATGCCATCATCCGTACAGTCTATGGAGCACAAAGAGTGTGTGCGCCATCGGAATTCATTGCGGACATAGAGAAAACTCTGATCGAAGAGTCTGTGCCAGAGAAACCAAGTGGTGCCAAGGCGATATTTATTGATTTTTAAGAATTCGTGTATGATGTAGAAATGAGCCCTGAAAAATCCCTAAAACCAAAAAAATCCCTCGGTCAACACTTTCTACATTCGCCGTCGGCGCTAAAAAAGATTGTTGAGGCCGCGAAGATAATGCCAGATGAAACCGTACTCGAAATAGGCCCGGGAACTGGTATTTTGACTGAAGCACTTCTCGCAACTGGCGCGCAAGTGGTGGCGATAGAGAAAGATGCACGCGCATACGAAGTTTTGTCACAAAAATTCTCAAAAGAGCTCGCTAGTAAACAGTTAAAACTGATTATCGGCGATATTTTGGAAGAAAATTTTGAAAAACTTGGTGCCGAAGATATCAAAGAAGGGAAATATGCCCTCGTCGCGAATATTCCTTACTACATAACTGGCGCGATTCTAGAAAAATTCCTCGAACACACACCGAGACCGAACCGTATGATCTTATTGGTGCAAAAAGAAGTGGCTGAACGCATCATCGCTCGTGATAAAAAAGAAAGCGTACTTTCTATATCTGTAAAAGCCTTTGGTACGCCACATATAGTGGCGATTGTACCGCGTGGAGCATTTGTACCAGCACCAAATGTAGACTCCGCAATACTGGAGATAACGGATATATCCGATGTGCGTTTCAACCCAAATATTGAAAAAATGGCTCTAAATAGCCAAAAAACGCTTGCAATACCTAGATTTTTCAAGATCGTCAAAGCTGGTTTCGCACACAAAAGAAAGTTTGCGCGCAGAAATCTAGAAAATTTGGCTGGAACAGAAGAATTCATAACTCGTGAAAAAATCGAGGAGATTTGGCAGAAAATAGGACTGGATGAAAAAATCAGGCCTGAAGATATGACTGTAAAAAACTGGTTAGAAATATTGACATTGAGTTGTTAACAGTTTGCTTAGTTAGACATCGCGCAATCTGCTATAATCTACAAGGTATTATGCCAATTATCCCAAAGAGCAGGCAGACTATTGTAGTATCTGTAATATGCCTTTTAATCGTGGTGGCTACTCTAGTCATCGTCTATGGTTTTCCTGGAAATAATCCAGCAAATAACGGTGTCGTAGCCGATGCAACCGCCTCTCTCGCTTCACAAAACATGTCCACGAGTACTGATTGGCAGAAATCCTTCTACGAGGTCTCTGGTACATCTACAAAACCATATGGTGCAGATCTTGCTGCCACCACAAACTCTGGATCATCTACGGAAATATTGACGAATACAGATATTTTGGGAAGGAATTTTCTCACAGTGTATTCACAGATGCATCAAGCTGGTATAGAAAGTGATTCGCAAACAGTAAGCACAGTCGCAAACAAGCTTGCATCAAACAGTCTGGCTGGTGTGGGTTCTCCAAATATATATTATGGCAATGACATAAAAATCGTGGCGGATTCTTCTGCTAATGCTGGTACATACGCAAAATCTCTAAGTGTTATCTTGTCTGGATCTATACCTTCTGAAAATGAAGCCGTCATCGCAGACAATGCTTTTCAGAAAAATGACATGACTATATTAAAAAAAATAGATCCTGTGATAGCAGGGTATAATAAGACCATAAAATCTCTGTTGGCCACACCGGTCCCTCAGTCTGCCAGCCAGTATCATATCGATCTTGTAAATGGTTTCAGTATGCAAGTCTACAATGCGACCGCTTTGCGACATGTAGACAGTGACCCTGTTCTTAGTCTTGCAGCGATAGGTCAAGTGATTCCAGCACTTCAGCGTATCAGTACGGCACTGGTGAATCTACAGAGATATTTCAATACAAGTGGTGTGACTTTCATAGCTCCTACACCTGGCCAATAATTTTCAATAATTAAAATCTATGAAAATAAATGAATCATATAAAAAAATAGTCAGCATCATACTCTTAACAGCTATAGTGTTTTCTTATGTACAAGTGGTGGCGCCACAAAGAGCAAGTGCTGTTGCAGGAATAGCAGATGTAACCGTCGTCACTGTAGCCGCAAATACTAGCCCTACCGAGCTACAAAACACTGTAAACTCTTGGATGGAGCGCATAAAAAACTTCATCTTGGACCGTCTAGCAACAGCTATAGCAAACGCTATCTTGAACCAGATGACCGCCAGTGTTATAAACTGGATAAATAATGGCTTCCAAGGTAGCCCTTCATTTATGACAAACCCTGAAGATTTTTTCCTGGATGCTGCCGACCAAGTAACTGGTCAATTCATCGCTGAAACAGGTATTATGTCGCAACTATGTTCGCCGTTTAGTATAAATATCCGCGCAAACCTGGCTCTTGGTAGCGCACAATCTTCTCGTGGAAGTTACGCTTGTACTTTGAGAACAGTTGTAGCAAATGCAAAAAATATCCCAAACAACATAACTCTAAATGGACAAAACATTCAAGGATTTATGGATGGAGATTTCCGACAAGGTGGTTGGGTTTCATTCAACTCAATAATGATGGACCCACAAAACGATCCATTCTTCGCATATCATTCAGCTGTTGGTGATATAAGAGCAGCCGTTACCACAAAGAAAAATGCTATCAATCTAGATCTGTCTGCTGGTGCTGGTTTCATGTCATTTAAAGTGTGTGATCCTGTACCTGTTGGCGGAACATATATAGATGCCTCTGGTGCAAAAGCGGTAAACACTCCTGCTCCTGCAGATCTTGTTGGTCCTCCAGCTCCTCCTCCAAAAAATTGTCACACGGAAACACCTGGATCCGCTATTTCTAACAGCTTGACTAAGACTCTTGGTGTGCCGTTCGACAAGCTTACACTGGCAAACAATATAAACGCTATTATAGACGCCTTGGTCTCACAGATGGTCATGCAGGTGCTTGGTGGTGGTTTGCGTGCTATGAGTAGTGGTAGTAGTGGTGGTCCTTCATACACTAGTCAGATATACGATACATCATTGAAAGACAATTCAAATTCCGCATACTCCGTATATGGCCAGAGTAGCGATCCAATATTGGGAATTGTTCAGGAATATAAATCAAACTACGATACAGCAGTCTCGTTGATGCAGGGCGGTCAGGCAAACTTGAATTCTGCAAAGGCCTGTCTTGCAGGAAAGTATAGTGGTTTGTCTTCGGTGATAAGCAATCCGAAAATGACCCAGCAAGATAAGGCCAAGTATCAGAACATTATGAGTGATATACAATCACGAATAAACTCTATAGACAGTAGCTTGCAAAACCAGGTAAGCGTGCTTCTAAGCACATTTGGCCGCGGCGCAGCAGATGGTTATGCCAAGCTTGCTCAAGCACAAAATGTAAACCAGGTGCTTATATCAAACAGTTACGATGGTACCGCCAGTGCTACTGCAGCCGCTTCCATATCAGCAGAGCTACAAGCAGGAAAGCTTGATACCTCGAGAACTGACCTGCAAAATGCTCAAAATACAGCAAGTAGTCTAAACTCTGGTGCGGATTCTTATAACCAATTCTGTAATAGTATATCTGTGCCAGTCATACAATAAAAATGTTCAATAAACACAAGTACAAATTCATAAGTCTGGCGCTACTAGTTGTACTGGCTGGTGTTGCTTTGCCGATACATTTTGCGCATGCAGGTTTATCTGATCTGCTTGGAATAGGAAATATTCCATCTGCGGTTATATTGTTTGTTATATCTGTAGGTATGACTGTAGTGTTCCATGTGGTTGGATTCTTACTGACTATGGCTGGTGGTTTATTGAACATATCCATAAATCTTACTCTCCATATAAAAGACTTCGTACAAAATACAGCCGGTGTCTACCTTGTATGGCAGACCATACGAGATGTATCTGGAATGCTTATAATATTCCTACTTCTCTATACATCTTTCCGAACAATTCTTGGTATCGATCAGGGTATAAATAAGCTGATAAAAGATATTATCATCGCTGGTATACTCATAAACTTCAGCTTCTTCTTGGTTGGTGTAATGATAGATGCTTCAAACATGATCTCTTTGTCTGTATTCAATGCTATAGCTCCAGCACAGGGAACTACTTGTAATGTTGGTTCTGGTAATTTTTCCAGCTGTTCCGTATCTAGTATGTTGGACTCATCGACATACGACGGAGGATTATCTTCTATAATAATGCAAAATTTGAAGATTACTGGACTATTTTCTGCAAAATGGATGAGTCTAGATGTGGTAAATATGAGCGCAACCCAATTTAAGATATTGTTCATACAGATAATCGGTATCTTAGTGATGGGTGGTCTGGCAATAAGTTTTATTGTAGCTGCAATCGCTTTTGTAGTAAGGCTCGTAATGCTTATATTTATATTGGCCTTCTCACCAGTCTGGTTTGCCTCGTGGATATTCCCTGACATGAAACCGCTGTCCGACAAATTCTCTAGTGCTTTGAAGGGTCAACTCGTCTTCATGCCAGTCTATCTGTTCTTGTTATATGCGGCCATAAAGATATTAGAGACAATGAAGCTCGGTTCGTCTGCAACTTCAATAGATACCTCTTCAGCCGCGGTTGCTGCAAAAGGAGCTTTGTCTCTACTCATAAACTCTACTTTCGTCATCGCTATGATCAACCTACCACTCATGGGTGCAATAAGTGTGGCTGGATTGACAAATAGCTGGTTCGACAAGATGACAAGTTCGATAAAAAATAAGACAACAAGTTTTATTGGAAGAAATACTCTTGGTAGGGCAGCAGCGAAGTTTGAGAATTCTAAATTTATGCGTGACCAATATAACAATGGAAATCCATTGGTTAGCCGCGCACTCTCTTTGGGTCTTTCTAAGACAAGAACAGCTGGATTTGGTGGAGGAAAAGGTTCTGGTTTCGATGATGTAAGGAAGAAAAAGGTAGAGGCTTATACGAAGATAGCACAAAAGGGTGATCTCAACGATGAAGAAAAAGATGCAATAAAGAAAAATACAGAAAACAGCGCGGATTACAAAGAAAACCAAGCTAAAATAGCTGCACTGAAGAGTGGTCGAGTACAAGAATTGCAGGACAAGAAGAAGGTTTTGAGGGAGGAGATGGAAATTCTTGCAAAAAGCTTAGGTTCGACAAAAGCAGGATCTGCTGAACAGAAAAACATAGCAACAAAGATAGAAGCAAACAAAGAGCAGTCGAAAAATGTAAGAGAGGAGTTATCAGAACATACAGATGCGATAAAATCTCATGAGGAGGCAAATACTACACTTGTAAAGAAGGCGCAAGATGAAAGAAAATCAGCACTCGTAATGAAGTGGAAGGCTAAGGGTGGTGTATACAAGGAAGCTGCCAAAAAATACGGGAAAGATGAGACGACTGCAGATAAAATCAATAAAGCCTTGCGAGAAGAGGCACAAAAGATAGCAGCATCTACTCCTCCTACTACTCCACCAGCGGCATCTTGAGATAAAAAATAGTGGCAAATGAACTTACAAAAAGACACCAACATGAATACTGACCAACACCCAATACAACTGATAAAAGAGCGTTTTGCTGAACTTCCACCAGAAGTGCAAGCCGCTGTCACTGCATCTGACTTGAAAGATAAGATGCGTGCGATTGGTGATAAATACAACCTCCTTCTAGACAAACAGAGTGATCTCCAGAGGTTAATCTTGATAGTTATGTTGGGACTTATGTCATCGAGTGAATTCGTGCCATCTCTTATGGAAGAATTGAAGATAAGCCGCACTGAAGCAAATTTGATAGCCAATGATGTCAGTGAACAGATATTTGCCCCTATCCGTACACATTTGAGAGAATGGGAAGAGCAAACAGAAACAGATCTCGAGCGCCTTGGAGACTTCACTATAGACCATACCCAGACGGCGGGGAATGAGTCTCTATCTACAGAAGACAATGCTGGCAACGGTATGCTTGTGGAAAGACGACCTACAATTCTAGATAGTATAGAGAACCCTCAACCAGCCAAGAGGACATTTGTCACAAAAACATCAGAAACACGTACAGAGCCACTCACTGACCATCTCTTGAGCACTCCTGTCACAGTTCCACCACAAAGGATTGTACAGCCAAGCACACAGACCCAGAAGTCAGCAGACCCCTACAAGGAATCAATCGCTTAGTGTGATATAATTGTGACAATGCGCTTTCAAGTTCCTCAATTTATCGAGATTGAAGATAAGATATTTGGCCCATTGACGCTGAAGCAGTTTATTTATTTGGCTGGTGGTGGTGGGTTGTCTTTCATGGTGTACATATTCCTTAACAACCTTTTCTTGTCTGCGTTACCGATCTTGATCATAGTGGGTATATCTGGATTGTTGGCATTCTTCAAGATAAACAATAAACCCCTAATAAACGTTATCGAATCTGCTTACAAATATTATGTCGGCGACAAGCTCTATATCTGGAAGAAGGTGGCCAATCCACAACCAACAATAGAGCCGGCGACTACCAATGATATGAAAAATTATGCCTCCATCATGGTCCCAAAGATGTCAAATAGTAAATTGAAGGATCTAACCTGGAGTTTGGATGTGCAAGATAGTAGATATGCAAATAAAAACTCAAAGAGTAACAACCGCTAAAAAAATATCATGGCACAAAGCACAAAAACAACTCAAGATTTTATACCAATACAAGAAATACGCGACGGTATAATCATACTGAAGGGCGGTGGTATGCGCTCAGTTATATTGGCGTCATCTCTGAACTTTGCTTTGAAGTCTGGAGATGAGCAGGCGTCAATCTTGATGCAATTCCAAAACTTTTTGAACTCTCTGGATTTCTCTGTGCAGATTTTCATTCAGTCAAAAAAGCTTGATATAAGGCCATATTTGGCTCTTCTGGAAGATCGTTACAAAGAACAAAATACGGATCTTATGAAGATCCAAGTTCAAGAATATATCGGATTCATAAAAGCTTTCGTGGAGAGTACAGATATTATGACAAAAAGCTTCTTTATTGTTGTTCCTTATGATCCACCAATGCTAACTGCCAACAATAACCCGATCACAAATCTTTTTGGCGGTAAAAATTCCACCGGTAATACCTCAGCTTCTGCTGAAAAACAAAAAAGTTTCAGTGAATATAGGAGTCAGTTGGAACAGCGTTCAGCTGTGGTAGAACAAGGTCTGGTTCGTTGTGGTGTGCGCGCAGCAGAGCTTGGAACAGAGGAGATCGTCGAGCTCTTCTACAAACTCTTCAATCCAGGCGAAACAGAAAAGCCGATACAGATAACATAAAATATTAAAATCATGTCATTCCTAGGAAAAATCTTCAATAAAAAAGAACAATCACCGATTGTTTCTATACTGCCACAAGAAATATATCAGGCTGGAGTCTTGGAATTGCGTGATGTTATAGCACCATCAGCTCTGAAGGTCACTCCAAAAGAATTAAATCTTGGCGAAAAGGTTGCACGTACACTCTTCGTCATTTCATATCCACGCTTCTTGGAAGAGAGTTGGTTTGCACCGATCATCAACCTCGACAAAGTCTTCAATGTCTCCATATTTATTCATCCTGTGGATACTGCAAAGATTTTGCGACATTTCCAAAAGAAGGTGGCTGAAGTACAGAGCCAGATATCTAGAAGGGAGGACAAGGGTCTTGTGCGCGACCCTTCACTAGATACCGCTTACCAAGACCTAGAAACACTGCGTGACCAGCTTATGCAGGCTCAAGAGCACCTCTTCGATGTGGGTATATATATCACCATATTTGCTGATAGTGATAGTGAGTTGGACAAGCTCGAATCCGAGATCAAATCCATGTTGGAGTCCAAGCTTATATATGTGAAGCCAGCATTGTTCCAGCAAGAACAGGGCTTTAAGAGCGTTATACCTATAGCCGATGACCAACTTTCTGTGCATTCCAAACTCAACTCTTCACCACTTTCGAGTATATTCCCATTCGTTTCATTTGATCTGACGGAAAACAAGGGTATCCTTTATGGTATAAATCGTCACAATTCTTCTCTAGTCTTGTTTGATAGATTCTCTCTAGAAAACTATAACTCTGTGACCTTCGCTGTCGCTGGTGCTGGTAAATCTTACTGCACAAAGCTGGAAATCTTACGCACACTCATGTTCGATACCGATGTCCTTGTTATTGACCCTGAAAAAGAATATGAATACATGGCTGAAGCTACTGGTGGAAAATATTTCAATATCTCATTGAACTCTGAACACCATATAAATCCATTTGATTTGCCAGTACCAGCAGAAGATGAATCAACTTCAGATGTCTTGCGTTCAAATATCATAAACTTGGTCGGTCTTTTCCGTATAATGTTCGGCGGTTTGTCACAAGAAGAAGATGCCATCATAGATCGTGCCATCACTGAGACTTATGCTTTGAAAGATATAACAGCAGACTCTGATTTCCGTAATGTTGAGCCACCTCTTCTCTCTGATTTCGAGCTAGTCCTCGCTGGGATGGAAGGTGCAGAGTCTCTAGTAGAGCGTCTGACGAAATATACGAAGGGAACATGGGCTGGTTTCATCAACAGACCATCCAATGTCGACATAAATAACAAATTTGCTGTCTTTTCACTCCGTGATATGGAAGATGAGCTCAAACCGGTGGCTATGTATATAGTTACACACTATATATGGAACATGGTCCGCAGAACGAAGAAGAAGCGTCTTCTTGTGGTCGATGAAGCTTGGTGGATGATGAAATCCGAAGATACGGCCTCATTCTTGTTCGGAATAGCAAAGAGATGTCGCAAATACTGGCTTGGTTTGGCCACAATAACGCAAGATGTGGATGATTTCTTGAAATCTCCTTATGGTCTACCGATCCTAACAAACTCTTCTATACAGGTTTTGCTAAAACAATCGCCGACAATAATAGATCATATCCAAGAGACATTCCATCTAACAGATGAAGAAAAGTATTTGCTTCTAGAGTCCGATGTTGGAGAAGGTATCTTCTTCGTTGGTCTCAAACATGTGGCCTTAAAAGTGGTCGCTTCGTACACAGAAGACCAGATCATCACCACAAATCCAGAACAGGTCCAACAAATCCAGCGTGCAAAGAAGGAGCTAGAGGCGGCAGGGCAGTAGAGGTGGTATAATTCGTTTATTATGGCTTATAAAAGGAAATCAGACGGCTGGATACTGTTGTATATATTTGCAGGAGGGATGGATTTTATACAATTCTTCATACTAGAGTTAATCTTTGTGTGGTTTTTTGGGGCTGGCGCAGCTATAAACGAGGTTATAGATCCTATTGTTGGGGTAATATTGGCTGGTTGGATACAGTTTATCAAGAAAGTGTCTTTGGTTTCCCGCCCACAAAGACTTGTCTCCATGTTTGCGACAGAGGCTGCGGCCGCACTGACTGGTGGTATAGCTCAATTCTGGATTCTTGATGTTTGGTACATACACAATGATGTAAAAAAGGAGGATAATGAAGCCGAGCAGCAAGAGTTACAAAAAAATTTGAGGCCAGAACAAGATGAGCCTATAAATAAAGTTGGTAGTGATGGTGTACCAACACGCCTACCAGAGAAAGCTACACAAGAGGCGGCTGTAAGTAATATCAGATCAACACCACCCTTAAATATAGTGGCTGGTACCAGTAGACCGCGTGGAAGATAGTGCATAACCACTTTAGCTATTTTCTCATTTACTTGATAAAATACTAGTTAATGAAACCTCGTAATTCTATTGTATTTGTCTGTCTGGTCGCTTCGATAATAACCAGTGTTGTTTTCTCGATCAAAGCTGCACAAGCTCAACTAGTTCCTGTGTCTATAAGCGTACTCCAGCTTTCAATATTACCGAAAAATCCAAGCCCAAATGAGTCTGTTGTTGTAAAAGTAGAAAGTTATGCCACAGATATCAGTGGTGCAACTATATCTTGGTCAGCAAATGATACGGTTATGAAGAAAGGGGTAGGACTGACAACATTTACTACACAAGCTCCAAAGTTGGGAAAAACACTAACTATACAAGTAAATGTCGTGACTCCTTCTGGACAACAATACAACGAGAGTTTACCTATAAAATCTGGTGGTGTAGATTTCATCACAGAATCCAGTGGTTACACTCCTCCTTTTTTCCTAGGAAGATTGCCGGTTGTTTATGAAAACACTGTGAGAATCGTGGCTGTGCCGCATTTGGCAAATTCTGCTGGTGTGGAATATGATCCATCGACGCTGATATATAAATGGGAAAAAGACAGTGGCGAGGTTTTGTCTGACATGTCTGGATATGGAAAGAGTTCTATTGACCTGAAAGGGGATATCATACCTAGACCTTATTCACTTACTGTCACCGTGAATACAAAAGATGGCACAAATACAACAAAAGGAACTGTGTCTGTAATACCACAACGAGCTAGTCTGGTTTTTTATGTAAATGATTCTTTGTATGGTCCTTTGTACAACAGATCTATAGATACAGTAAATCTTGGTACACAAAAAGAACTTTCTGTAGTCGCTGTTCCATTTGGTTTTGATAAAGTTTTAAATGGTCTAGGTAATCTTGTTTTAAATTGGTCAATAAATGGCACCTACAACTCCGACTTGGGTTCTAGTAACAATATTGTCTTGAGAGCACCAGACGGCTCAGCTGGTTCATCTGATATCAATCTTAGTATAAGCAATAAAAGGGAATTCCTACAGAGCGCTAATAGCGGCTTCGCCACAAATTTCAGTGGAGCTACTGATTCGACCAATTCAACAAGTAATCCTGTAACATTTTAAATAATATGAAAATGAAAAAAGAAAAAATTATCATTCTAGGAATAGTTGCGTCAGTATTGTTTGGTGGTGTTGTTAATGGTCAAACTACTAAAAACACTCCAACATCAGTCTCTGGGCCAGTTCCAACCTCAACAACTACTCAATCTCTAGGCTCTCTAAACATCCTATCACCAGGAACAAATTCAATCTCAGACGGAGTGACACCGTCAGCTGCTGCAAAACTTGATCAAAACCTACAGTTTCAAAATAATGGTGGTTTAGTGAACACACCAACTAAATCTCCTGGTAGCTACACCCTTCTAGAACCACTGCCTTGTATTGAGGCATTGAAAAATGGTGCTCCTGGTATCGAGTGTATAAATGGTCAAGTGGTAGATATGAATATAAAAGGTTATGTTCAGTATATGTTCAACTTGCTTATAGCAATATCAGCCGTGGCTGCGGTGTTCATGATTGTTTTGGGAGGATTCGAATATATGACATCAGACGCTATACAAGGAAAAAGTGAAGGAAAAGAGAAGATTAAACATGCTATTGAGGGCCTTCTTCTGGTTTTGTGTTCTTATTTGATCCTACGAACAATAAATCCACAGTTTGTGAATATACCAAATACTTTAGTGGCACCGCTAACTACTCAAGTAAAGACTGGCGTCCTAGATTTTTCAACAGTTTTAAATGATCAGGCCAATTTCGCCATAAATAATAGAAACTATGCAGTAACAACTCTAAATAATGCCAAAACAACCATCGCCAATCTATCTACACAACACAACACAATCTCTGAACAGTTGATGTCTAACCAAAATACAGATGGTACACCTTTAACTGCTAGTCAGAGGGATACATTGATTCTACAAAATGCAGAGTTTCAAGATCAAATAAACCAAATGAAGGCAGTAGTTGTTGTTAATTCAGGTGCTCAAGCATTTCAAACTAGTGTCACATATGCTGCTCAAGGAAAAACTGATATGACTTTAGATGCTAATATAGCTAATATTGACAACATATACAAACAAGATGCAACTAGTTTAGTTGATGGTGGTCTGGCCGCACAACCATACACCACAGCAGATGGTTATAAAACCACAGCGGCACAACAATTAAAAGATCAAGCTTCTTACGCAAAAGGTTTGTTGTTGATTCAACAAAGCCAGCAAATAGACTCTAGTAATCTTGGTATAAAAACTATTGTAGGTTCGACTGCTGCTGGTGCAGTCACTGGAGCGACCGTAGCTGGTGCCGGTGGAACATTTGTAGTCCCTGTAGTAGGAACTGCTGTTGGTGCTGGTGGTGGTGCTGTTGTTGGTGGTGGTATAGGACTTGCATCAGGTCTTGCCGTCACTGCAAAAGGGTTGTACTTATCTGCAGAAAACAGCTCTAGGTATAAAGATATTGTTGCCTCTATCCAAGACCCTAAACTACAAGAGGAACTCAAATCTGCAGCGATAAAAGCTGGTCAATAATTATAAACACTTAAGATACATCACCCATGTCCAACCGAGCAGCAACAATCACAATCATCATCTTGGTACTTGTCCTCATACTTCTTGGGGTGGGATATTGGTGGTATATGTCACATCTTTCAACACCTGGTCCTATAACAAATAGCTCGAACCCTACTGGTTTTGTCCCATTAAATCGTGACTCTGGCAGTGGTAGTCAAAGCTCTTCTACTGGAAATGGTTCTATCACAAATTCGACGACTACTGGAAACCAACAAATCGGTACTATCAAAACAAACCCTATACCTGTTCTTCGTCTCCTAAGTAATACTCCTGTAGGTGGATATGCGGCCAGCACAACTGGTACAACAACGGTGATGCGTTGGGTTGATAGGGGCCGCGGCAATGTCTACCAGACTCGAGGTGACACATTGAACATAACAACTCTCTCTAACACACTCCTTCCACGCCTTTATAACAGCTCTTGGAACAAAGATTTGACGGCGTTTATTGGCCAAACATTGCAAGATGATAGTGAAACTCCGACTTCTATATATGCCCAGCTCCAGTCTCGCGCGATAACTTCAACAACAAGTGCCTCAACATCCTTTGATTTGCGTGGAAAAAATCTACCAGATAACACTATCGGTTATGCTGTTTCTCCCAAAAAGGATCAGGTCTTCCTGCTTGTGAAGGGTGATACTGTATCTACTGGATATGTAACCAACTTCGATGGCACAAAGGCTGTACAGATATTTACAACTCCTCTTGCTCAATTAAATGTTGATTGGCCATCTGACAATATAATCTCCATAACAAACAAAGGAACTGCTGATAGGGCTGGTTATCTCTATTTCGTAAATCCAAAGACTGGTGCTTGGACAAAAATCCTTGGCCCTCTAAATGGTCTAAGCTCTCGTGTCAGCCAAGATGGTAAAAAAGTCTTCTTCTCAGTCGCCGGATCTAACGCCGATGTAAAATCTGCTATATATAATATCGCCAGCAGCACAATAACAGACGTGGTTATACAAACTCTCGCCGATAAGTGTGTTTGGGGTAATTTCTACAAAGAAATAGTTTACTGCGCGGTACCATTCCAACCTGTTTCTGGTACATATCCAGATGATTGGTATTTGGGCTCTCTCTCAACCATAGACAAGATTTGGCAGATAAACTCTATAACAGGGGAGACGAAGCTTGTGAACAACCTTATTGGTCAAGCCGACAGAGTTATAGATGCTTTCAGTCTCGTCTTAGACAACAAAGACAACTTCCTGTTGTTTATGAATAAAAACGACTTGTCCCTTTGGTCACTTGATCTAGTAAGAAGTAAGTAAAAAAGCCCCCTCAGGGGCTTTTTTGTTGCTTATTGTTTTATATCTTCAAGAGTTTCTTTCTAACATATAACTCCTGACCTAGTGTAAATAATGTGCTCACAGACCAATATATTGCGATTATAGAGGCCGCTTGAGGGTATCTGGCTGGAATTAGCCAGTAAACTGATGCGAAGGCTAGAATCGGCATAAAATACTTCATGTTTGTATTCATAGATGACATCATATCTGCTGTAGATCCTGTTTTTGCCACCGTGTTGCCATCTTGTGCATTCTTTTTGGCTATCAAGCGAATCTGATGTGATGCGAGGGAGTAATGTAGTTGAAAAAACTGAATAACACCAGTTAGAAGCGCCAGTATTAAGCTTTTACCAAGTAGGTTTATACCTAGAAGGCTGATGTGTGCGGTTGGCACATGAACAAAACTATAAAGAAGTTCTGGTTGCACTGTTGGCACAATTTTATAAAAGACTGAGATCAGTGCTATTAAGATTGGTAATTGAATAATAATCAAAAGAACACCAGAAAGTGGCTTGATTTTCTTTGTTTTGTACAATTCCATCGTCTTTTGTGCTTGCATCTGACGATTGTCGGCATGCTGGGCTTTTATTTTATTGAGTTCAGGTTCAGCATCCTTCATACGAACTTGGGTTAGAAGAGCACTCTTAGAGAGGGGATAGAGGATCAGACGAACTATCGCTGTAAAAAGGATGACAGCAAGTCCAACATCTATACCTGGGATGTTCATCAGAGCCACGAGGCCATTATAAAGAGGAAGGAAGATGAAAGTATTGTACATAAGTATATTTAAATAATTAAATGATTATTGAATATCTACTATAGCACACCCGCCTTACTAAGGAGAGTTTTCAGATCAGTGGTGAGTGTCTTTAGGTTGGCCCCAATGGACGCGGCTTTACAAAGAACAATGACTTGGAAACCTGGTTTGACCAAAACACCTGTAAGTTTCAAGGCTTCGTATGTTCGCCTTCGGGCCAAATTCCTAGCAACCGCTGTTTTGGCGATCTTTTTTGAAACAATGGCTGCAAAGCCGTTTCCTAAAACCGGTTTTGGTGTCTTAAGGGTCTTTGGAGTCTTGACGAGGACTTTTAGAGTAAAAAAGGGGGAGTGAAAGGACTTACTGTTTTCCATAACAGCAGAAACTTGCTCGGTAGTGAGCCTTTGGGTTTTTTTAAGCATTATTAGACCGCGACACGCTTGCGACCCTTCGCACGGCGTCTTGCAAGAGCCTTGCGGCCGCCTGGAGTCTTCATGCGTACTCGAAAACCGTGTGATTTGGAGCGCTTTCGCTTCTTGGGGTTGTATGTAAATGACATGTCAGCAATAATACATTATTTATACAGAAGCGCAAGCTTCCAGAAGGTTGGGAAGTGTTTCCTAATGCGTAATCCACATGTTATCAACATATTTTTGAGCACTCCACAAGTTTGCAGAATTATAAACAAAGGTATACTTAGACCCATGCAAGATTACTCAAAACTTTGGCAGACAGCCCTTATAGAGATAGAGTCCGCCGTATCACAAGCCAATTTCTCCACATGGTTCAAGGAGACTAGGATTGTAAGGGAAGCTGATGGTGTTATATATCTTGGTGTTCCAAATTCATTTACACAAGAATGGCTCTATAAGAAGTTCCATAACTCTATTTTGCGCATATTACGCCAGACAAACGAGCAGGTTAGGGCACTAGAATACATTATAGAGAAAGAAAATGGCTCAAAGAAGGAAGATGGTAAGAAAAAGGCTGTTTTGGCACCAACAATCTCTATGCCTTTGCAGGATTTTTATATCAACAAAGAAGATAATTTGAATCCAAGATACACTTTTGAAAGTTTTGTCGTTGGTTCTTTCAATGAACTAGCTCACGCCGCCTCCCAAACAATAGTGACCGCTCCTGGTCAAACCTATAATCCATTGTTTATATATGGAGATCCTGGTCGTGGCAAAACACACCTTATACAAGCGGTTGGAAATAAAATAAAAAAGGATATGCCGGACAAAAAAGTCTTTTATCTTACTTCAGAGCGTTTCTGTACTGAGTTCTTCGCCGCTCTTCAAGAAAATAAAGCCAACCAATTTAAAGAGAAGTATAGGAAGTATGATGTGGTGATTATGGATGATATCCAATTCTTCTCTGGTAAAGAAAAGTTTCAAGAGGAGTTGTTCCATTTCTTCAATACCTTCAAAGATAGTTGCAGACAGCTTGTATTCTCGTCTGATAGACACCCAAATGTCATCCCTGGGCTTGAGGAGCGTCTGAGAAGTAGATTCAACACTGGTATGGTTGTAGACCTCCAAGAGCTTGATCAAGAGTCTAGAATGGCTATAGTTAGGGCTAAATGCGCCACACAAAACATAACCATGTTGGCCGAGGTTGTAGAGCTTATCGCCTCATCAATAGGGGACAATATCCGTGAAATAGAGGGGGTGGTTAATATCATCGCTTGCCAAACACAACTCAAAAACCGTGAGTTAAACTTAAATGAAATAAAGAATATCCTAAAAAACAACACGAAACCAAAGAAAATGGTGTCTGTTAAGGATATAGTTAAGGTTGTTTCAGATTTCTACAACATAGACGAACAGAGTATATTCGATAAAACCAGACGTAAAGAGGTTGTTAGGCCACGCCAAATGATTATGTACCTTTTGCGTGAGGATTTTGGTATTTCTTTTCCTTCGATTGGAGAGAAATTAGGTGGAAGAGATCACACCACAGTGATTCACTCTTACGAGAAGGTGAAAGAGGAGTTGAAAAGAGATACTATATTATCTCAGGAGGTGGCACAGTTGAGGTCAATGATTTAGGTTTTAGTTGTTGATAAGTTTGTGGAAAAGTTTGTAGTTAGTAATAGGATAAGTTGGTGGTAAGAATGGTTTTAAAAAACAATCAAAAACAATTCACTTGTTATTAAAAAATAAAACTTAAAAAACCAAGCTTTTAGGCCACAGAAAAACTTGTTCACATAAATACACCCTTAATAGCGATTAATTTATTTAAATAAGAACAATAATACTATTACTAACATGAAAATCGAGATTCAGACACAAAAAATAAAAGAGATTATCCAAAAAATAGACCGCATAGCTGGAAAACACACCACTCTTCCTGTTTTGTCTTGTATTTTGATTGAGTTTAATAAAAACACAGCAATTTTCAAAGCTACAAACTTAGATGTTGGTATTGAAGTGTCTATACCAATCAAATCAGAAGGTTCTGGCGCTGTAGCAGTACCAGCACACACCTTAAGTGCTTTTATATCTCAACTACCAGACCAAAATGGTGTTGTTTCTATGGAAATAGACGGTGGAAACATAAAAATAACCACCCCACACTCAAACGGAGTAATAAAGACAGTACCAATTGATGATTTTCCAACAATACCAAAAGTTGTTGATGGTCAAACATACGATCTTCCAGCAGATGTTTTTATAAAAGGCCTCAAATCTGTGTGGTACAGTGCCTCAGTTTCCAGTATAAAACCAGAACTTTCAAGTATTTACATATATCGCGATGGTGAGTATATAAACTTTGCGGCTACAGACTCATTCCGTTTAGCAGAGAAGAAAGTGAAGGCGCCAAACACAGCCAAAATGGGGGATATTTTGATTCCATTCAAAAATATTGCTGACATAGTCAGGTTTCTGGAGGGTGTTGGTGGAACAGTGAAAGTAACAACCAGCAAAAACCTAATTTCTTTTAGTGAAAATGGTACATACCTAGTTTCAAGAGTGATTGACGGTGTTTTCCCAGATTATCACCAAATCATTCCTAAAAGCTTTATAACAGAAGCAGTAATCTTAAAACAGGACTTTATAAACGCACTCAAAATATCAAATATATTCTCAGATAGGTTCAATCAAATCAAACTAGTGATCGACCCGAAGAAAAAAGTTTTTGATATCCAAACAAAAAACAGTGATGTTGGTGAAAATAAAACCTCCGTTTCAGCGGCATTGTCTGGTGAACAAATAGAGGTCAATTTCAACTACAAATATGTTGCCGACTGTTTCCAGTCTATAGAAGCCGACAGCCTCTCATTACAACTTGGCGGCCTCAACAAACCAATGCTTATCCGCTCCGTTTCTGGTGACCAAACATTTTTATATATAGTGATGCCAATGAATAGATAATGGAATAGGTAATGTTCAATATAAATCATCTTTTGGATAGGATGCGCGCCATTCGCAACAGCGATGTTGGTTTGCGTACAACAACACAGGCTGCCCTAAAGAAACACACCAATATAGATGTTCCAATCGAATCTATACAAGTTAAATCTGGAAGAGTTTCAATCAAAAACATACCAGGAGCTGCTAGAGCAGAAATCTTTATGAAGAAGACGCAAATTCTAGAGGAAATTAAAAACAACACTGGTAGCAGTAAAATAGTAGAGATAAACTAAAAACAAACGAATCTATTATTGTGTTTGTGCTACGTGGAAATTTAGACTGGCCTGGCCTTTATTGTAGACACCGTCGTAAACAGTCACAGATAAAACATTGTCTGCAGACAAGTCGGTGACGTCGGCTGGCACAAAACTTATATTGAGAGGACTCTGTGTTGAAGTAAGCACGTATTTTCCATTTATATACACATCAGTCTTGGTTATTTGGTAAACATTGTTTGATCTTATTTGTATAGACAAAGGCAACTGTGGGTCTATGGTTGAACCTTCAATAGGGGACACAATGCTTATTTGGGGCGATTTCTCTGGAGTATGGACGTCGTCGGTGGCCGTTGGGATTGGTGTGGGAACAGTCTCTCTGAAATCAGGGTGTGATTTAACATAGTTTGTAAACCAATTACGAACACCATATTCCCAATACTGGAATTGGGAGTCTTTGGTTGGGTCTATTGGCGCCAAACCACGAGGGTCATCTTTGTTCAACCAATAAAGAATTGAGTGGACATTATTGAAGACAACCTCTTTTTTTGTTTCTACTGGGGTGTACGGAGTTGCTACTTTTCCAGATATTGTATCTACCCAATATGAAATGCCTCCTTGCCAGACGCCATGTAATACCGGCTTACCACTAGTATATGGTTGAGGAGGAGCCACAAAATTACTTGGAGGAAAATTCTTGGCTACTTGTGACATGAAAGCGCCCCAAAGAGGAGAAATAATCAAACCAGCAACATTGTGTTGCATTGGAGTGTTGTCGTTGTTTCCAGCCCAAGCACCAACAACCAAATCTGGAGTGTAACCAAGAGTCCAAACATCACGGTAGTCGTTTGTTGTACCTGTTTTTATAGCTACAGTACGGCCAACACTTTCTCCTATTGGTTTCAAACTAGCCATACGGACATTTGTATCAGAAAGAATGCTAGAGATTTGACGCACCGCCTCTGCTGGCACAACTTGTGATGGGTTTAAGGTTGCCTTTTCCAAAACATTACCCTTACTATCATCGACTTCTAACACAGATCTGTAAGGATTACGGACACCATCGTCAGCAAAGACACCATAAGCACTAGTGATATCAAGAAGAGAAACCTCACCACCACCAAGAACAAGTGTTAGACCATATCTATTTGGGTCACTAAGGGTGGTTATACCCATTTCTTGGGCTGTTTGTAAGGAATCACCAATACCTGCTAAGTAAAGAGCTTTAACCGCTGGTATATTGCGAGATTGGGCCAATGCTTGTCGTACAGTGAGTGGACCTTCGAAGATATTGTCGTATTCTCCAGGTGAATAACAAGGCGTGCTGGAAGAATATGCACCACTTGGGTTTTCCCAAAAACCAGTTAAATTGTTGAATAGCAAATCTGGAGCAAGTGCTGGGTTTTTTGGCCTACCATCGACAGTACACTCTGTAGAAAACTCTGTTTCTGCATCGAAAAGAACAGTTTCTGGCGTATAACCCTTTTCAAACAAAGTTGTATATACAAAAGGTTTGAAAGTAGATCCTGGTTGGCGGTTTGCCAAGGCGACATTGTAATTACCATCGATACTTTCATCGAAATAATCTTTTGATCCAACCATAGTCAGAATATCTCCAGTTTTTGGATCTATAGCGACCACGGCGGTATTACTAGCGTTGTAGTTTTCAGAGAGTGAGGCACTAAATTTTGTTACTACATCCTCTGCTTTTTTCTGCATATCATAATCAAGGGAGGTGATAACTTTCAGGCCACCATTTAGAACAACATCCTCACCATATTTTTGTGTTAAATAATCTTTCACATACATCACAAAATGTGGGGCACGAATACTTCCAGCACTACGGGATGAGAAGATAACCTTTTCTTTTAAAGCAGCTTGGTATTCTTTGTCGGAGATCATCCCAAGAGACTTCATTCGTGATAGGACAGTTTTCTCTCTCGCATCCAAAGCGCTCTTATGTAATCCGTTTGGGGAATAATAGCTCGGCGCCTGTGGAATAGCCGCGAGATAGGCCGCCTCGGCGATAGTTACATTTTTTGCTGGTTTACCAAAGAATATTTGAGAGGCTTCTTCTATACCATAAGTGGTTCCACCATAAGGAGTTTCGTTGAAATATGCCTGCAAAATCTGATCCTTCGTCATCACTTGAGTGAGTTTGATAGCTAGAACCAACTCTTTTATCTTTCTAGTTATAGTTTTGTCTTGGGTCAATAAAGAATTTTTTATAACTTGTTGAGTGATAGTAGAAGCACCTTGGTTGTAACCACCTGTAGATATGTTGGCCAAAAAAGCTCGGATTATAGAGAGCGGTTCTATGCCGGAGTTGTGATAAAAATTTGAATCCTCTATAGCGATCGTCGCCTGTTGAATATAAGGAGATATTTCAGAAAGGGTAACAGTTTTTCTTTTTATATTTGCTCCAGTGTCGTAAAGAAGTATTGTTCCAGTACGGTCATAGATCTTCGTAGACTCCACAACCTGTCTACTTGTGAATGAACTCAAATCTGGTATTGGTAGAGTTGCTACCCACAAAGCCATTAAACCACAAGAGATGAAGACAACAGATAAAACAATCAATAAAAGCGACTTTATATGTCGTTTATGTTTGCGATAATGATGACGTATCATATCGCGATATTATAACACTAACTACCAATTATCACCGCTCAAGAGGTCCATATCCTCCTCGTCTTCAGTTTCTTCAGTCTCTATTTCCAAATCCTCTGGAACCTCTTCCACCAAAACCGGATCTATTACATCCAAAACCTTCAACTCATCTACCTCTTCCTTTTCTATTTTGGGTGTAGCCTTCACGATGGGGGTGACGAGCGGCCGCTTTTTTTTGTCTGATTTTGTGTGACGGGTAGCCGTCCTTTTTTGCACTTTTGTCATTGTGCATAATTTGTAACAAAACAGATTTATTTTGGCAAGAACTACCGGCTGTGGATAATTGCGGCGTGTGTCAGGGCTACAGCTATCGCATCATATTCGTCATCAAGCATTTTTTTCTTTGGTAAAGAGACAAGGAGATTTACCATTTTTATCATGCGAGATTTATCGCTCGATCCGTCGCTAGTCACAGCGGTTTTTATTTGCATAGGGCTGTATTCGTAAATAAGGACGCCTCTTTTTATTGCTTCATACATGATAATACCTCGCGCCTCAGCAACACGCATTCCGGTTTTTTGGTTTGTTGATATGAAAAGAGTTTCTATTGCCAGTGCGTCTGGTTGGAATTTTTCTATAATTTTCGATATCTCCACACCGATCTCGCCGAGGCGTTTGTGTATATCATCTTTCGCCGATGTGCGAAAACAATCCGAGTAGAGGACGGTGTTTTTTTCGATTACTGCGATGCCGAGTCTTTCATAGCCAGGATCTATACCTAGGATTCGCATGTTATTCTGCGTTTGTGAAGACTTCTTGAACCTCATCATTGTTTTCTAGATCTTCTACGATTTTTCCCAACTTTTCTATGTCGGCATCTTCCAAAGGAGTTGTGGTTGTGGCTTGCCATCCTTCATGTGTTTTTGTAAATGCCCACGAGGCGCTTCCTTGAGCTGCCAATTCGAGTTCATGTAGAGCCAATATGTGTTTAATCTCTTGTGCAGCCTTGTTTTTGTTATCAGTTAAGGCTTCTATGAGGATTGCTACGCCACCAGGACCGTAAGACTCATAGAGGTGCAGTTCCATAGCTGTACTGTTGTCGGTGGAACCTTTTTTCACCGCACGATCGATCGTGTCGTTTGGTAGGTTTTCTTTGCGGGCTTTGTCTATCGCGGCAGCGAGACCTGGAGAGAGGATGTTGCCTTTGGCTTTCTTCGACTCTACTGTTATAAGACGGACGAATTTACCAAAAGCTTTGCTCTTTTGAGCGTCGTTTTTGGCTTTCAAGTGCTTTATTTTTGAGAATTTATTGTGTCCGGACATGGTCGTTGTTGGTTATGGTGGTATTATACACGAAATGAAGAAGATTTATATCAACCCTAGAATAATACAAGCGATGAGGCTTTCTGAAAATGAGAAGGTTGTTTGGAGTGTACTTCTTGGCCAGCAGTTCGGTAAAACTCCTGGGAGGATTGCTAGGTTGGCGGGAATCCCTAGAACAACGGTTGCTTATATACTCAAAAAATTTCATAAATATGGACTTGTTATAAGAGAGGTAGGCGTTTCTGGACACAGGTGTCCTGTTTGGAGATACAAGAAAGGATTGGAGTTTATGCATTATAAAAACAAAGAAGACAAAGTTCCTTTGGAAATAAGGTTTGATCACGAATGTTAAGTTTTGAGCCGTATTTTTGTGCCTAGGGGGGCACAAGCAATTCGAGCACATATGCGAAAACGACGAAATTTTCGTCAAAAACGCCGCGCAACCCAGGCCTAGAATTAGACCTAACTATAGCCACGAAAATGACGAACTTTTCGTCGTTTTTCCATATGGTGTCGCGGAGCATGTGTCCCACCAGCCTCCTTTTTGTTTTTATGAGAAAATTGTGGCCACTAAAGCAACTTCGCCGATCCTGGCCGGCCACCCTTCACACCAATATGCCCATACGCCTTCTCAGTTGCTGTGCGACCACGCGGTGTTCGTTCAAGCAAACCAAGCTGTATCAAATACGGCTCATAAACTTCCTCAATCGTCGCCATCTCTTCAGACAAAGCGGCAGCAATAGTATTTAGTCCGACTGGCCCACCACCAAACTTATTTATAATCACTTTCAAAATATCACGATCGGCGCCAGTGAGTCCGATTTTATCGACACCCAACATATCCAAAGAAGCTTCAACAACATCTTTATTCAAATCCTTTTTTTGTATTTGTGCCAAGTCACGACTCCTTTTCAGATGATAATTGGCTGTTCGAGGGGTGAATCGTGAACGGACAGCGATCTCAGCCAAAGCTTCAGGTTGAGCCTTTATTCCTAAAATCTTCGCAGAGCGACGGACAATCTCAGCTATTTCTTCATTTGAATAAAACTCCAACTTGAAGACTCCACCAGAGAAGCGTGAACGCAAAGGCGCAGATATCATAGCCACACGCGTGGTTGCAGCTATCAAAGTAAATGGTGGCAACTCAAGTTGTATTGTTCTTGCTGAAGGTCCTTTGCCGATGATGATATCGAGAGTACCAGATTCCATAGCAGGGTAGAGAACCTCCTCAATAGCTTTGTTAAGACGGTGGATCTCGTCGATAAACAAAATATCTCCAGCCGACAAATTTGTCAGGATAGAAGCAAGGTCGCCAACTTTGAGAATTGCCGGACCGGAAGTGACTTTGATTTGCGCGCCAGTCTCTTTTGCGATCAAATGAGCAAGAGTCGTCTTTCCAAGTCCTGGAGGACCATAGAAAAGTATGTGTTCTGGTGGATGGTTGCGCTCTTTTGCAGCCGTAAGGAGGATACGCAGGTTTTCTTTTGTGTTTTTCTGGCCGATATAGTCATCCCAGCGAGTTGGTCGTAGGGTTTGGTCTAGAAAACCAGTCTCTTTTTCATCCACGGCCACTGGAGGTGTCTTTGCGGCTCTGTTTGGCTGTTTTTTATTTTCTCTTGACATAATAGATAGTTTATGCTAGACTTATGGAGGTTACAAATGGAGGGCTGAAAAGCCCAAAACTCGAGCTTATGAATCTCTAAGCAATGGCCTTCCCAGGTTTGGGCATAGTGCTAAGGACATTTTGGTCATTACGCTTGTCGTAATGCCACTGGAATTATCCTCGGGACTCTGCCTCGCTTCCGACATCACGTCGAAAGATTTTGCTTAGAGACTCTTGTGCTTGAGTCTAACTTTACCTGAACCTATCCTACCGTTTTAGCTATACAAAAAGCAATTGACAGTAGGGGATAATTTGAGCTGTAAGGATTTTCTTTAATTTTCCAAAGAGATCACACGCCTAAGTTCATCCATAGAAGTAACACCGGCCAATACTTTCGTCACACCATCTTGTTTCATTGTTAGAAGACCTTGGCCTTTTGCGGCATCCCAGATTTCTCGATCACTTGAATTTTGTTGTACCACAGCCTCTATTTCACGAGTCATTAATATGGCTTCATATATACCTATTCTGCCTTTGTAACCAGTTTTATTACATCGATCACAACCAACCGGAACATATATTTTCGAACGATCTGTTGGAACAAGTGTTTTATCTTCTATGCCAGCAACAGTATCTTCGATCTCTTTTTTATCTTGTACCAAATCAATAGAGACTTCCTTTTTGCAATACTTACAAAGTCGGCGCACAAGGCGTTGTGCCATAGAAACACGCAAAGCCGAAGGAATAATTTTTGGATTTACACCAAGCTCAGCTAAACGAGGGAATGTTCCAGCGGCATCATTTGTGTGGATGGTAGAGAAAACCAAGTGACCAGTAAGAGCTGAGTTGATGGCAATATCTGCAGTTTCATTGTCACGAATTTCACCGATCATAATAATATCTGGATCTTGGCGGACAGCAGCACGTAAACCATCGACGAATGTATAACCTTTGTCGTTGACCTGTGTCTGGACGATTCCAGGCAAGTGGTACTCAATAGGATCTTCAATAGTGATAATCTTCACATCGCTTGTGTGGATCTTTTTCAGAAAGGCATAGAGAGTGGTGGTTTTTCCAGAACCAGTTGGTCCTGTAGTAAGAGTCATACCATCTGGGCGTTGTATTTCTTCAAGCAAGATTTTCAACAGTTTCGGATATATACCAAGCTCTTCAAGAGGAACACTGATAGATTTTGGATTCAAGAGACGCATAACAACCGACTCATCATATGCTCCTGGTAAAATAGAAACACGAACCTCAATATCACCGATAGGTAGATGAATACTAAAGCGGCCATCTTGCGAAGATTTCTTCACATTTAACTTCATACCAGAAATAAGTTTGATACGAGAGAGGAGCAGGGCATAGGTTTCATTGTCGAAACGAGTGACATCTTGCAAGACACCATCTAGACGATAACGCAGACGAACATATTCTTCCTCTGGCTCCAAATGCATATCTGACGCCTCTAGTGCCAGTGCACCCGCCACCACAACTTCCAAAATTCGAGAAACACGGTAACTCTTTTTCATTGTTATGGTATTTTCCAGTATAGATATTACAGTTGGAAGACTTTTTGCCTTTTCCACAATGACAGATATTTCCTCGGCTGATATTTGCAATGAGCCGGCCTTACTCTCGTAAGCAAAAGAAAGGTCACGGTATCCTTTCCATGCTTTTTCAAGACTTTGTAAAGATGATATATAGATAACAGGGTCATAACCCTTTGTCTTCAAGTTTTCTATCACCGACAATACCTTAGGATCAACTGGATTACGGACAGCAAGCTTCACACGCTTATCTATAAGAGCGAAGCCGGCGACCAGAGCATCTTTTGCGGTCATTTCATCCACAAGTCTCAATGCATCCGTGTTTATCGGCACTGTCAGTAGGTTTTCGTAGTCGACGTTGTATTTGCCGGCCAACATCTGCACAAGGTCTTCCTCCTCGTGGTGTAAAAGGTCTTTCAGTTTACGCTTTTGCTTATCTTCATCAAATACAATTGTCATTGGCTATAATTATAGCGTATTTTCAAGTCGAATTGGCTGTGGTTAACAGATGTTTTTGGTAGCTTGACTTTTCGCTAGTGTGGTGGTATATTGTGAGGGAATTCAGAACGGCTCACTAAAGGTGTTTTTAGTCCCTAAGTGACCATTTGAAATAAAAGCTTAGTCGTGGAAAAAAGTTAACAATGTAGATAGCGCCTAAACGGCGCGGAAAGGAGCATCCTATGAAAAGGATTCTTCAAAAAGTAGTAAAGTTAGTGCCGCTTGCGGCGCTGATTGTAGTGTTAGTTGCAGTGTCGGGATGTTTTACTGGGAATGCTGGTGGGTCAAATCAGCAGCAATGGCGCTCTCAGACCGTTCCGTACGGTCAGGCAGCATATGTTGTTGCTAATGACAGCAACGGTACACCAGCTATAGTTCCAGGAATTGCTGGTCAGCACGAGCGCCACAACTCATGGGATGTGAGCGTTGATACGAACCCGCTGTCTTGGCTCAAGAAAATCTTTGGGTCGCCAACGGGTTCGACGGTGTACTTCTCAGGGCCGACTCTAACGCGCGAGATTATCGCGGTTCCGGTTAATATGATCGGTCCACCAGAAGTTGGCTACTACCAACAGCAACCCCAGTACGGTTTCACATATAGTAATGCTGGGTACGGTTACGGTGGTGGGCAGCAGCAGGTTGTTGTGCAACCACCTCCTCCACCTCCCACACCGAGGATGTGTCCGCCACCACCAAAGCCGTGTCCTCCGCCACCGAAGCTATGCCCGCCACCAGTTCGGCGGTAAGGGTGGATTAATCGTCTAGCTCGCGCGCGTTCTGCAAACACACAGGTGTATGCATAGAACGCGCGGGGTTGGCGATTTTATTTTACTTTACTTCTCCTTTTCCATAAATAAGCTACAATGTAATCAATGAAAAAAGCCACGAAAGAGACGCTCAAACCCAAACGCTTGATCCTACTGGATGCGCACGCCATTTTACATAGGGCGTATCACGCTCTGCCAGACTTCGCCACTTCGAAAGGTGAGCCGACTGGTGCATTGTATGGGTTGTCGGCGATGTTGATCAAGATAATAGAAGACCTGAAACCAGACTACTTGGTCGCTTGTTACGACATGGCCGCGCCGACTTATCGTCACGAAGCCTATAAGCTCTACAAGGCCGGTCGCAAGAAAACGGATGATGACTTGATCGCACAGATGAAGAGCTCACGCAAGATTTTCGAGGCGATGAACATTCCAATATATGAAAAAGAAGGGTTTGAAGCGGACGATGTTTTGGGCGCGATAGTTGAGCAAGTAACAGACCTCGACACTCTCATAGCTTCTGGCGATATGGACATACTCCAACTTGTGAGTGGAGAACGTGTGAAAGTGTATACATTTAAAAAAGGAATAAAAGACACAGTCATATATGATGAAGATGGTGTGAAAGCACGATTTGGTTTTGGTCCAGAGTTAATACCAGACTACAAGGGTCTGCGCGGCGATCTTTCAGATAATATTCCTGGAATAAAAGGGATTGGTGAGAAGACGGCAACTATTTTAATATCAAATTTTGGCACGATTGAGGAAATATATAAGGCGCTAAATGAAGGAGGCGCAGCAGACGCTGCATTTTCGAAAGCTGGTTTGACGCCGCGCATCATTCAACTTTTGCGTGACAATGAAGAAGAGGCTCAATTCAGTAAAATGTTAGCAACGATCCGTCGCGATGTGCCGATCACATTCGTGTTGCCAGCAAAAACTTTCAAAGAGACACTTGATGTGAAGGCGGTTAATAATTTTTGGCATGGCTTAGAATTTCGAACACTTGGGCCAAGGTTGGAGAAGGCGGTAAATGGAGAAGGGGAAAAGCGCAAGGCGCAAGGTGAAAGTGAGGCTCAATTTTTATATGCTCAAAAAGAGGGTGATGCTACCCCTAGCGCCACCCCAGGTGCCACCTCAGCCGACGACCTCGCTAAAACCGCAATTGCACTCTGGTTGGTGAACTCGAACACAACCCAACCAAAACTCGAAGATATCCTCGCATTCGCGAACACGGAAGACTTCAAAGTTGCACAAACAAGCATTATGTCCGAACTTAAGAAACTCGGCCTACAAAAAGTCTACGACGATATAGAAATCCCGCTCATGCCGGTCATAAAAATCATGCAAGAGCGCGGCATAAAGATAGATCGCAAAATTCTCACGAACCTCTCTAAGACTTACCACGAAACCGCCGCGGAACTGGAGCAAAAAATCTGGCACTATGCTGGCAGGGAATTCAATATCAGTTCACCGAAACAGCTTGGCGAAATCTTGTTTGACGTTCTCGGTCTCACAGTGAAAAATGCCAAGAAGACTGGCGCTGGCGCACGCTCTACACGCGAGTCTGAGCTTGAGAAGATGCGAGATATGCATCCGATAGTGCCGCTCATCTTCGAATTCCGTGAACTTACGAAACTTTTGTCTACTTATATCGATGCAATCCCACCTTTACTCGACGCCGATAATCGTCTTCATGCAAAATTCATCCAAACTGGCACAACGACTGGTCGCATGGCTTCGCAAGAACCAAACCTGCAGAATATTCCAATCAAAACCGAACTCGGTCGCGCGATTCGTGGGGCTTTTGTGACGGAAAAAGGTTTCAAACTTTGTGCATTTGATTATTCACAGATCGAGATACGCATCGCAGCGTTTTTATCCGGTGATAAGAAGCTCATCGACATTTTCAAAAATGGCCAAGACGTCCACACATCTGTCGCTTCCGAAGTTTTCAAGGTCGCACCAGCGCAAGTGACCGCGGATATGCGTCGTCAGGCGAAAGTCATAAATTTCGGGATAATGTATGGCATGGGCGTCACCGCCTTGAGGCAAAATCTTGGAACGACACGCGAACTGGCGCAGAAATTCCTCAACGATTACTTTGAGTCTTTCAATGGACTCGCGGCATATCTCGACCATGTGAAAGTTGAGACCGCCGCACGTGGCTACACAGAGACATTTTTTGGTCGTCGTCGCTACTTTGAGGGGATAAAGTCCAAGTTGCCATTTATCCGCGCTGCGGCCGAGCGCATGGCTATAAATGCACCGATTCAAGGAACTGAAGCCGATATTATTAAGATCGCCATGTCGCGCATTTACGAATATTGCCGCAAAGCTGGTTTGGTTGATGATGTTTTTCCGCTCGTTCAAGTCCACGATGAACTCATATACGAGATTCGTGAAGATAAGATTGACCAGGTTGTGCCGGAAATAAAAAAGATCATGGAAAATGTTATGAGTCTTGTCGAAACAAAAGGAATCCCTTTGACCGCCAATGCCATAGTAGGGAATAATTGGGGAGAGTTGAAGTAGAGGTAGTGAAATATACGGCTATAAATAGAGGTTTTTCAACTGTTGACAAATCCATAATCTGGTGTATACTACTAGTGTAGTTCTTTGATAGTCTAACTTGCAATGTGAGTAGTAGTCGTAGCCACGAAGTATTGATATTTCGATATTTTATGGCTACGACTACCACTACGGTTGTCGGGCAGAACAAACTAATCCAAGGAGATGACGCCATGAATAAACCCATGACCCCATCGGAAGTTAAGATAACGGACGGACAAATCGGTAAAGCGGCAGAAGTGTTGAGTGCCGCCTTGCGTAAACACCGCGGCGAGTTCAAGAGCAACATCGCGCAGCAAGTCCTCGGTGTGCCGGAGCTGGCCAAAGATTTGATCGCGGTCTGGCGCAATTACTACGAGAAGTTCAGCAACATGATCACTCGGATCGTGAAAGTTGAACTCAAACGCACGCCGGAACAAGCCATCGCCGCGACCAAGCGGAACAAGTATTTCGACGATAAAGTTGTCGAAGCTATGCCGCGTGCTAAGAACGGGGAAGCCCAGGTCGTGTTCTTCAAGATTGGCCATACAGTCACCGATGAAGAACTAGAAGTGGAGTACGCTTCACGTAATCTCAGACCCGCCGATCCGTTCACATTGGCCGCTGTCAATGAAGCCGATCCGGCCTTCGCTGATGAACATCCTAACAGCACACATTGGAAGGACGCCCATGGTAAATGGTGCTATATCGCGTTCTATCGTTGGCGCGATGGGCGGCGCGTGAACGTCGCTCGCGACGACGATGATTGGGATGACGACTGGTGGTTCGCTGGCCTCGCAAGTTAGCTCTTAGGCCTAAGTCACTGTACACTCTTTGTCCTTTGACCTTTGCACTTGAACCTTGCGACAAAAATTAAACCAACCGCTTTGAAGATACGCGTAGAACTTCATCCCAAGCAATTCGGCTTGGGGTTTATTGTTATTAATATGTTAAAATAATCTCGGTAGTAGGCGAATCTGCTGGCGGCTAAGGCTTCCGGCGGCCGAATCCAGTATCCATAAGCTGAGAGCGTCTGCGGTCAAGGCTTCAGACGGAGGGCTTATGTAGACACTTCAAAAAATGAAGCTACTTGGTGCAGAATGTTAGGGCATTATGATGCCGAATTAGATTCAACCCTGAGAGTATTCGAAGGGTGGTGGCATGGATGACATTTTGCACATAGTGGCCGCGTTCAATCGTTGGAACGATGAGCGGAACGTGAACGTCAATCGCGACGACAATAGTTGGAATGACAACTGGTGGTTCGCTGGCCTCGCAAATCATTTCATTTCTCTCCTGTCTTCTTCGTAAGTTCGGGAGAGTTTTGCTTTATGGACACAGGAATCTGGTGCTAAAAAAGTATGACAAAAATTATAAAGCAGTCGAAGATTCTTATCTTGGCATGATTGGTCATGGCAACGCAAAATTATTGAGAGACAAAATCTTGTATCGTGGTAATATACAGAAATGAAATCCACCACCTCACATTCACTCATTGAAACTGAAAACCTAGCCAAGGAGTGGCTTAGTAAAATCGTCGCGGGCGCAAATGACGCCGCCACCATTGTCGCTCTAAACGGTCAACTTGGTTCTGGAAAAACTACTTTTGTGCAGGCGGTTGCGCGAGAACTTGGAATCGTTGCCAATGTTACCAGCCCGACTTTTGTAATCATGAAGAAGTATAAGCTTGGTGGTGGCAAAAGCGCTGGTGTTACTCATTTCAAAACCCTGATCCATATCGACGCATATCGTTTGGAAAGTGGCGATGATTTGAGTGCATTGGAATTCGCGGATATCACGGCTGACCCCGGAAACCTGATTCTTATAGAATGGGCTGACAATGTGAAGGGCGGTTTGCCAGCGGATATTGAAGAGATAGACTTCGAATATGTGAGTGAAAATGAAAGGAAGATTAGTTTCAAATAGATGCGCTATACTTAAAATATGCTCTACCTTTTCCACGGCACAAATAAACAGCTTTCGCTCAACAAAGCTCGCGCTTTGGCGAAGTTTTTGCGCACGAAGAGGTCAGATGCGACTTTTGTGGAAATAGGTGCTGACGATTGGAATGCAGTGGCTATAGAAGAACATACTGGTGGCCAAGGACTTTTTTCGGCGAAGTACATCATCTTTTTGAATCAAGTCACCACAAATACTGAAGCGAAAGATCAGATCGCTAAACTAGCGGAGATGATGGCGGACTCTGAAAACATTTTCATTATAATAGAAGGGAAGTTGACGGTGGATATTAAAAAATCTTTAGAAAAATATGCCACAAAAACCGAGGTGACTGACGCGGAGAAAGTTGGAGCCGCCGGTAAGCGCGAATTTAATGCCTTCGCACTCGCAGATGCCTTTGGTGCTCGCGATGCTGGACGAGCTTGGAATTTATTTCGTCAAGCCATAGACGCTGGTCAAGAGATTGAAGCCATAGTTGGTATGCTGTTCTGGAAAGAGAAGACTATGAGTGGCTCACATCCGCTACTTGGTAAGCTTATAACTATATATCACGATGGCCATCGAGGCATCGTAGATATGGAATTGGCGACGGAGAGGCTTTTGTTGGGGTTAAGGAAATAAAGGGTGGGGGCAAATTGCCACCCCCTTTTGTTGATTATGTCGATTTTCATCACTACAAAACAAAAAATTTGCACGCGGAAGTTCCCAAGATTTTTTTGAGGAGTATAATTGTGGGGATGAATAAAATAAATCCTCAAAATCCAGAAAATGGCACTGAAAAAACAAGTGAAAATGTGACTATTAGGTCTGTGGCGCTTTTTGAGTCACACGAGATTCGTAAGGAATGGATCAATGATCAATGGTATCTCAGTGTTATTGATATCGTATCTACGCTAACAGGTAGTTCAATACCTAAGCGCTATTGGTCTGATCTAAAAATTAAGCTTAAAGATGAAGGAAGTGAGTTGTACGAGAAAATCGTACAACTGAAATTTATGGCGTCTGATGGTAAAAAGTACGACACGGATTGTCTTAATCAGGCGGGCGTTCTTCGTCTCATCCAGTCCATTCCATCTCCCAAAGCTGAACCACTCAAACTCTGGTTGGCACAGCTCGGCAAGGAACGTATAGACGAGATTCAAGATCCTGAACTTGCCGTCAACCGCGCGAAGGCTATATATGAGAAGAAGGGTTATCCACGAGATTGGATAGATAAGAGGTTGCGAGGTATAAATGTTCGCAACACACTGACAGATGAATGGAAAAATCGAGGCGTCAAGGCAAGCTCGGAGTTTGCAATCCTGACGGATGAGATATACAAAGGTGCATTTGATTTCACTGCGAAAGAGTATAAAGATCACAAATCCTTGTCACGAGAAAACAATCTGCGCGACCATATGGAGGATCTTGAACTTATATTGACCATGCTTGGCGAAGCCACAACCACTAGACTTACAACAGAGCGTGACTCGAAGGAATTTCACAAGTTACATAAGGACGCAAAAGAGGGAGGTGAGGTTGCTGGTAAAACTAGAACCGATATAGAACAGCGCATAGGCAAGAAAATAGTCAGCAAGAAAAACTTTTTACCGAAAGTTAATACCCGCAGTCATTTGCGTTAAAGGCCATTTCTATGGCATTATTGTTGAACTGTTGGTTAGACAGTTATTTGCGCCCATAGCTCAGCCCGGTAGAGCACCTGCCTTTTAAGCAGAGGGTCGCTGGTTCGAATCCAGCTGGGCGCACAAATAGAAACTAATATACTTTGTCATAATATAAGCCATTATTTGGTTATATTTTGAATAGACCCCAAGTAGAATCGAACTTTTATTGCTCTGAACATTTATTACGCGTATACTATTCAAATGGAATCATTACCTAAAAAAGATAATAGAGGAGTTGAGCAACCAGTTAGCATGTCGAGTATTAAAGGCCGGCCCTCCAATGAAAATGCTCAAGAGATTATGAACACTATTGAATATAAACAACTTGTTAATGATATTGGTAGTTGCTCAACGACTTTAGACAAGCTAACTGTTATTATAGGAACTGTCTTTCCTGAAAATAAACAAAAATATAGCGAGTATGGGTCTAGTATAGTGAAGAATATGATTAGTTCTTTTGAAAATCCCTTTAGTGATAGTAAGTTACGAAATGAGATAAAAGAGAAGTTTGAATCTCTAAGATTACCCTCCGAACTGGATTCTTTTTTGTCTGAATTGTGGATAAAATGTTTTTCAGGAGTAGATGAAAAAGAAAAAAATTCATTAATGGGCCATTGGGTTTCGAATCTTTTGGTGGAAATATTGAATGGGTATATTCGTAAACTGCCAACCGATTCTTCAGGGCTCGATATGTGGTATATCGTGGGTAAACATTTCTGGCAGAGTTCAGATATCTTTTCTCGAATAAGAATAGTCTATAAAAAGAACATAAATGATCCAAAAAGTAAGTCTTTTTTCAAAGGATATATTGAGCCAAATGAATTTTTAAGAGAATATTTTACTTCTTAAGGGTCAATTACAAGTTACCATCTCTTTAATAAACATCATCTTCCCCCTCATTATTTCCATATAATCTCTATCCTCTAAAATAGTTATAATAATCTCCTGAACGGGGCACATCGCAATGAGACCAGACCGAGATGGGTTAAACTACCAAAAATATTAATTTTAAGTTATTATTAGCCCATGGAAAATTATAATATAAATAAACTTCCGACTGATGGATATTTAGTTTTTCCTCTATCAATGAGTCGTCTTGCTCATGGCCAGAGCCCAGAAGAGTGTTATGAGATGCTAAGATATTTTGTACCTAAAATTAAAGAGTTTGGTGTTGACGTTATTTTCTTATATACAAATGGTCTTTATTTTAACAGTACGGATTCAGCTTTAGAGATACGGAAACGTACCAACGTACAAATGCTTTCTCATCGGAATGCTCTCTTTAATCTGATAGTAAAAGGAAGAGAATTTATAAGCCAGGCAATACATTTTCTCCCTTGGGATTATGCAATTCTTGACGCTTCTCGTTTCGATACATTGTTTCATATTTTAAAGAAGGCAACCGTAACTGATCAAAAATTCAACGCAATCTTACTGAATGATGTAGAGAAAAGAGATCAAAACGACGGCAATATCGAGTTTCTCTTAGAGGAAACCGTTGTTATCCACTTGATTCGAGAACAGATGGTTTCGTTCCCTAAAACGCTTGTAAAGAAGGATACATTTAGGTTAATAGTATATCCGGGCACATGTCTTGAGGCTGATCGATATCAATCTAAGAATGGATTGCTTCCAAGGAATGATGATTGTGTAAATCCTTATCGTGCGGCACATTATGATTTTTCCAAGAAAATTCTTATAGATTTTGATAAAGAAGTCTAATTGCTTCAGACCGAAGTGCCTCGATCTGCTACACTAAAAATCACCAAGAAACCATTACGTGGTCTTGTACCTACAAGGTTGAAACCGAGGTGGGGCACCATTTCACAAATTTCTTTTACAATCCCAAAATATCTTTGGCCCAAATACCAGGACCTGTGATAAGAAGTGACAAAGCGAGAACCAGTAAAATCAAATAATAATTTACTCCATCTGTAAGAAAAGCTTTTTTCTGCATGCGTTCTGCAAGACGGATGATGAGGTTTATGCCTGCGGCGATAGCGGCGGCCTGTGTCCAGAGACCAAGAATAAGAAGTGCTCCGGTCAGGAATTCTATAAGAGCGACGATCTTCTTGTTGTTAGAAATAGGCCGATGCTTCAGCGCTTTGTAAGCCCAGTGTAGAAAGACGGCGCCTAATATGATACGCAGTATCAACGGCGAAACCTGGCTCCACGAAAGTAATGTAGGGAATAGAGATAGCATGTTGTTGTATTATATGATAATCCTATATATATGATAACACTTATCCTCGACAATATCCGCAGTGTCCACAATGTCGGCTCTATTTTTCGTACGGCGGAAACGCTCGGTATAAAAGAGATATATTGTATTGGCACGACACCAACGCCGCTTGATCGTTTTGGCCGTAAGCGCAAAGATTTCGCTAAAGTGGCTCTAGGTGCAGAAGATATTTTGAAATGGGAACATGTCAGCGAAGCCGCCACACTTATCAAAAAGCTGAAAAAATCTGGTTTCGAAGTTGTGGCGCTGGAGCAATCGCCACGAGCAGTTGATTATAAGAGCGTTAAAGTCACCAATAATTCTGGTGGTGCAAAAAAGGTCGCCATCATTCTTGGTAATGAGGTGGATGGAGTTTCATTGGAACTTTTGAAGTCGGTCGATATTATCGCTGAAATACCTATGGCTGGTAAAAAAGAATCACTAAATGTCTCAGTCGCCGGAGCAGTTTTCCTTTTTCGATTATTGGATCGTTAAATAAATAAAATGCCGGAACTTCCTGAAGTACAAACAACTGTCACTGGACTGACGCGGACTATTGTCGGCTTGAAAATAGTTGATTTTTGGTCGGATTACAATAAACACAACACTGCTTTTTTGAGGAAATTTAAGTCGGCAGTGGTTGGCAGTAAAGTCGTTTCAGCCACGCGTAGAGCCAAGAATGTCCTGATACATTTGGATAAAGGCGCTGGCGCAAAGCGCGGCGCAAATGCGCACGTAACCATCCTTGTTCATATGAAAATGACCGGCCATCTCCTCTATGGTTTGTATGAGTTCACCAGCGGAAGATCTGGCGCGACAAACAGAAAGAGCCTTCCAATAAAAGATCCTTGGGTTCCAATAGAACCGGAGGCCATGAAGGATCCATATAATCGCCATGTGCATTTCGTTATTTCATTTTCCAATGGACGCCAGCTCGCTCTTTCCGATGTGCGCAAATTCGCGAAGGTGGCGCTTTTGGACGATACAAACTTCCTAGAGTCGACTCATTTGAAAAATATCGGACCAGAACCACTTGAGCCGACATTTACATTTGATATGTTCTTGGAGCGCCTCGTGATGCGATCTCGTGGAAAAATAAAACAGGTTCTCATGGATCAGACGATAATAGCTGGTATCGGAAATATATATGCCGACGAAACTTTATGGTTGGCTGGGATACATCCAGCGGAGAGGGTGGAGGATCTATTCGTGCAAAGCAAAAATTCTACAGACAGACCGAGACCATGTCTCGCGGCACTTTTCAAAGCAATAAAAAGTCTACTCACAAAAGGTGTTAGGCTTGGTGGCGACTCGATGTCGGATTATAGAAATGTGGATGGTGAAAAAGGTTCTTTTCAATCACAGCACAGCGCGTATCAGAAAACTGGTCAAAAATGCAGTAAAAAAGGTTGTAAAGGAACAATCATACGCATCAAGCTCGGAGGTAGAGGCACGCATTTTTGTGATAAACACCAGAAACTCTCACATTAGTCTGTTATAATACATGCATGTTCTCTTCAACTCGTGCATATTTTGTCGTCGTCCTTTGTCTATTTATATTCGCCGCACCTTGGATTGCGACCAACTACCCAAATCAAGTAGACAGATTGGCTGGGACTTTTGAAAATATTGTTATGGGAGCTGCTTCACAAGCCGCGACGGTTATATTTCATAATCCTCGCACAATCACTGAACTACAGACGAAATATACAAGCACAACATTGGCTATGTCTGGAAGATCGGCACTTGTCCCTGAACTGCAACCAAAAGTTCGTATACTTCTGGTGCCTGGCCACGAGCCTGGTATAGGAGGCACAGAGTTTGGTGCATTGAAAGAGAGAAACATGAATGTCGAGCTTACCAATGATTTGGCTAAAATCTTGGAAACAGATTCTCATTTTCAAGTATTTACAACTCGTGATGATGATTCCTGGAATCAAACCCTCTCTGCATATTTCAAGGACAATTGGGCAGCGATAAAGACTTGGCAAAAAGATTCTCATAATGAGATGAAACACCTTATATCCATAGGATCTAGTACTTTGCCAGTGTCGAAAGTTATTCATAACAAAGTCCCAACAAATATAGCGCTACGACTCTATGGCATCACAAAATGGGCCAATGAGAATGCAATAGATGTCGTCATTCATATTCATTTCAATGACATTCCAAATCATAAAGCAAATGTGCCAGGTAAGAACAAAGGTTTTGCTATATATGTACCAGTTGGCCAATACGCAAACAGTACAACCACCAAGGCTGTTGCAAACGCGGTGTCCAATCGTCTGGAAAAAGATTTCTCTATCAGCAATCTTCCAGGGGAGTCCAGTGGCATAGTCGATGAGCCCGATCTTATAGCTATCGGTGCCAACAATACCGCCGATGCCGCAAGTATGCTTATAGAATACGGTTATATATATGAGCCACAGTTTCAGACAACAACCAAGCGTGAGGAAGCTTTTCGTACTATGGCCAACGATACTTATTTAGGACTTCTTGATTTCTTCTCTGGCGATGTCCGCATCACTCCAAGGTATTTTTGATCCACCTCTACCCATAATATAAGGGTCTGTACCTTTTCCTGTTATAAGGATAGCGTCTCCAGTTTTTGCGCGTTTTATCGCTTCACGGATAGCTAGGCGACGATCCATGATGATAGTTGGCCTTTGTGTGATGATACCAGCAGCAACATCTTGTACGATTTTTTCAGGATTTTCATCATAAGGATCTTCATCTGTCAGAATAATTTCGTCACAATATTCATCAGCGATGCGACCCATCTCCTTGCGCTTCCAATTGTCTCTACCTCCACCAGTTCCACCGAGCACACAGATATTTCTAGATGATTGGAAAACCTGATAGAGTTTTTCCAAAGAGTCTGGAGTATGTGCGTAGTCGACTATGACTTGGAAATCTTGGCCGGCATCTATCTTCTGTACACGACCAGGTATTCCGGAGAATTTTTCTATAGCGCGGATTATTATCTCATCAGAGACACCTTGGCTACGAGCGGTGGTGACCGCGGCCAGGGTGTTGTATATATTGAAAAGTCCTGAGAGATGAGAATGTACAAGGTGACCACCAAGTGTGAATTCTAAACCTTCTTTTTTAATTTCATAAGGTTCGGCGTCATGTAGTCCGTAAGTGATTTTCTTGTCGGACTTACAAGCTAGGAATCTAGGAGATTCTTTGTCATCCGCATTGACTATAATAGTGCGATTTATTTTATTGGATTTTCCGAGACTGCGTGCCAGATCCAACTTGGCCTCGATGTATTTTTCATAAGATCCATGAGCTTCAACGTGTTCTGGAGATATGTTCGTCAGGACAAAAGCATCTAAATTTATGAACTTATGTCGATGTAGGAGCGCTCCTTGAGAAGTCATCTCTAAAATAAAGTATTGGCAACCATGCTCGACCGCTCGTCTAAGTAGGCGTTGGACGAAGAATCTTCCAGGCATACTCATTTTGAATAAATTTTCAGAAGACATCTCATCTACTTTGAAGCGAATCGTATTTGAAAGTCCGGTCTTGTAGCCGGCTTCTTCCAAGATGGCATTTAAGATTTCTGTAGTTGAGCTTTTACCTTTTGTTCCAGTAACAGCTATAACCTTCAAATGTCTAGAGGGGAAGCGATACCAGATTGCTGCGCATAATGAAAGTATCCAATGATAAATAGGTTGAAGGAATTTGAAGAGGAAATTTGGCACTATTCGTCGGATTTTTATGAGAGTAAAATCAAGCATGATATTGGTTTAGTATTTTATCCTAGGACTTTTAATGCCGCTTTCACTTTTGCACCAGTGTCGGTCAATTTCTTGTCGGCAACTTTTTTTATAGCATCGCGTGCCTCACCAGCATCATAACCGAGAGCCTTCAAGGCTTCGATAGCATCGGCGTCGCTAGACATGCCTGCGATATATTCTCCATCACCATTTGTGTCACCAGATTCATAACCACCCATCTTTTCTTTTAGTTCGAGAACGATCTTTTCTGCGGTTTTGCGACCGATACCAGAGACTTTTACTAGATGAGCTGTGGAACCGTCACGAATCGCTCTGACCAGAGACTCGCTCGCTACCAATGATAATATATTTAATGCTGTCTTCGGACCTATTCCAGAAACGGTTATAAGTAGTTCGAAGAAGTCCCGCTCTTTTTTCGAGGTAAATCCATATAAGTCTTGGGAATTCTCACGCACCGCTAAATGCGTCCAAACCGCCAGCTCCTGACCAGTTTTTAAGCCATGTAGCGCGTCTTCGGTGATAGACACTTTGTAGCCTACGCCATTTACATCTATAACTATGGAGCGGTTGGCTATCTCAAATATTCGACCTCTAAGCAGGGATATCATGCATACATCATAGGCCAGCTAGGCACTAGAGGCAAGTCGTTACTTTTTTTCGCTTTACTTTTTCTGGTAGCCGTGTTAACTTAACCAACACAAATAAATATATGCCGATCACATCTTCAGCCAAAAAAGCCATTCGCTCATCCAAGCATAAGCGTGTTTTTAACCTCCGTCACAAGAGCCAGTTCGACAAGGATATCAAGGCTTTTCGTGCTGCTGTCACAGCAAAGGACAAAGCCGCTGCTTCCAAACTCATATCAGCCCTATACAGATCTCTCGATAAGTCCGCTAAGACAGGTTTCATTAAGGCCAATGCCGCATCTCGTCTCAAGTCTCGCGCTATGGCCGCTCTCAAGAAGCTTGGCTAATTAAAAGCTCGGCTAACGCGGATTTTTGTGTTACTGTATTGTCGTTAGTATAGTCACGACGCCCTCGTCGTTTAATGGATAGGACGCAGGATTGCGGATCCTGCAATCGAGGTTCGATTCCTCGCGGGGGCACAAAATGGCAATAATTTCTATAGACAGAAGTAAATCGTTTGAACCGTATAGGCGTACACTACTAAATATAGGTCCGATAATATTTCGTCATGTCTTTCTGTTCGTAAACGGAATTATATTTTCCGTGGCCATACTGCTTTTTATATTTGGAAATAAAGAGTCGGCGATATTTTTAAGTGCCATAACGATTTTCAATATATGCTTAGGCATTACACAAGACACTCGGGCGCGCATAGCTCTGGAGACATTGCAACTTATGATGGCTATCAGGGTTACACGCCTGAACAGTGACGGAAAAGAAGAAGCTATCTTAGCGGAGGATGTTATAAAAGGGGAACATATAAAATTGGTGATAGGGGACCAGATACCATGTGACGGTAAAATCCTTTTATCAAATGGACTGGAGGTTAGTGAAGCCTTGGTCACTGGTGAATCAGATTCTTTTCCAAAAAATGTCGGCGAGGCTATCATCGCTGGCGGTATTATCACTGCCGGAAACGGTGTGTTTGAGGCTACACAAAATTTTTCAGACAGTAGATTGGCTCATTTGAACAAAGAGGCTAGAAAGTATGCTGCTCATCCAAGTCCAATCCAACATGCTATAAATGATGTTATAAAATATGCCGGCTACATCATGTTCCTAGTCATATTATTTGTGGTTGGTAGAGACATTGTCACCCACGGTTCGGCAGTAAAGGCGGTTCTTGATATAGGTGCTCTTGCTAGCACCATAATACCTCAAGGACTTGTTGTGATAACGACATTGTTATTCGCTTTTGGGGCAGCGAGCTATTCCAAGAAACATGTCTTATTCCAAGAGATCAATGCCACCGAGAAACTTGGCCGTATAAAAAATCTTTGTATGGACAAGACCGGTACTCTTACAGAGAATTTTTTGGTCGTTGAAAATATGTATGTCCACGAAGGTTTTTCTGAGGAGAAGACAAAAGATTTTGTCGCAGCATATATAAAAGGTTCAGGGGATTCTTCTCAGACGATGAATGCTGTAGATAAGTATATGGCTCTGAAGAGCGCCGGCACCAAAGACATTGAGTATGAAAATGAAGTGCTCAGTTCACTACCGTTTTCTTCTTGGAGACAATACGGTGGTGTGGAATTGGCGACAAAAGAATCTATTTTGGTCGGTTCACCAGATATATTCATGTCACACATTTCTCAACCAACAGAGAAAGGATGGCTCACAGATATTATAAAAAAACACGCGCATACAGGTAAACGCATATTATGTGTGGCGCGTTTAGATAAGCAAAAGACTGGCGGCATTCCTCGTGATCTTTCTGGTACAGAACTATCTATCATTTCAGTTTTTGTCTTCCAAGCAGGTCTGCGTGAGGGGATTCGTGAGGCTATAAGTTTCTTCCAAAAACGTGGAGTAAAAATACGCATTATTTCTGGAGATAATGTCGATACAGTGCGCACAATCGCTTATTCTGCCGGTGTGGAAGGTACGGACGCTGTCATAACTGGTCCAGAGATGGATAGATGGTCAGTAGAAGACTTCAAAAATAAGGTCGGCGACTACACTATATTTGCCAGAATTGTCCCTGAACAGAAAGTGAAGATTATAGAAGCCTTCAAAAAAGATGGTTTTACCGCCATGGTCGGTGATGGTGCGAACGATGCTTTGGCTATCAAAAAAGCCGATCTGGGCATAGCGATGTTCGATGGTGTTCAAGCTACAAGAAGTTTGGCCGATGTGATCCTTATGAAAAACAGTTTTACTGATTTGCCAGGCGGAGTTGAACTTGCCGATAATTTTATAAGAAATATAGAAATCTTTGCTGGTATGTTCTTGAACCAGAGCATAATGGGACTCCTTTTCTTCATTATCATAAGTGCCTTTGGTTTTGCATTTCCTCTAACACCACTCAACATCACCTTTATAAATTATTTTGCTGTCGGTATACCAGGGATGCTTATAGGGTATTGGGCTATTCAACCATCTGGAAAGATAATTCCAGCCAGCAAGAAGCCGTTCCTGTCGTTGGTTTTACCTTTTGCAATCCAGTCAGCAATTATCGGGTCAATCGCAGTGGCTATACTATTTGCCTTAAGTCCTGAATATTTAAAAATGGCTGCATCAAACACTATTGTAATTATAGGATTTGCTGTGTGTGGAATTATATTCTTAGTATTGGCGCCTAGGGTCTATCGTGGTATCCAATCAAAAACTGAGAAATGGCATCTGTTGGGATTGGCTATATTTGAGGTTGTATTATTTTTTGTGATGGTAAAAATACCAATACTTGTGCGTTTTTTCAATATAACAACACCTCTACCATCTTTGAAAGTGATTGGGTTAACCCTGCTTATTTTGGTCTGCGTCGGAATAGGGCAGTATATAGCTGTGAGAAAGACTGAACTAAAAGCCTAATCCTTCTAGTACATGGTGCAAAAATTGCTGATGATGTTCTGTCTCGGCGATGTATTTGAGCATAATCTCTCGGACTTGTTCCGGATCGACTTCATCTATAAGAATGACGATGAGCGGCATAAAAGTCTTATGTGATCGGATGAGGAGTTTTGCTGGGCCGTGCTGATCGTGTGGTATCCAGAAAGAATCTAGAGCAAGGAATGGATACAAAATATTATCTACAACTATGCCGCGGTCATTTATTTCATGATATACAGTCCTTGGATGTTTGGAGGCGTGTAAGACGAGCGCAACCGCTGCCAAGATGACGAATATTCCAGTCAATATCTGGCTAAATATAAAACATACAGCCGCTATCGCCAATGTGATGATACCAACCGACCAGTACCAATCATGGTTTTTCTCAGTATAGACATGAGTTGGTGCATTCCAGGAGATTAGAGCTTCTATTGCCATGGTGTTATTTTAGCATTATTTGTCCTGTGTAAAAGAGGTGGATAACTTGTTGCACAGATCTGTATATAGGTTCATAATTATAACAGAAGAAAGGAAGGTGTTCTATGAAAACAGTCAAGATGCTGTTGCCTCCACCACCGAAACCCCAAAACATCGAGTTGGTGAAGGTTTACGCCGGGCACACAAGGGCCGGCGAAGTTGATATGTTGGATATTGCAACGGCCGAAAATCGGTACGAGCATATTAACGACATATTTAACAACCTGCTTCCAGTTGAGCAGGATTCAGGAGCAGCTATCGTTGCGGAGCGGAACAAGCTCCACGACGAACTTGGGAAGTTGAACATCCAGAAACGGATCCACGAGTATTCGGAAGGCAAGTACTTACTCCTGGATTTGGCCCCATTGAAATGGCGGAATCAGCAGTTTCTGCCGACGTTCGGGGTCTTCTCGCTGAACTCGCCCATCACTGGCTTTTATGGCCACGCTAAGCGGGATTGGCGGGCGACCGAGGAGAAATACTGGATGCATCCGGCAGTTCCGAGGCTGATCGAGAGTTGTTTCGGTGATGTTGTTGAACTGGCGAAGGGACGAGTCAGGAACCAGTTCTCCAAACTCTCAAGCATGGGACAGCACGAGATGGACATCAAACTGGAGACCAGGTTCACTGGTTTGATCCCTGATGACGTGAAGCATGACGTCGCTGAAGCATGCGCACCGAGGTTGTTCAGGGCCATCTACATGATCGCCGAAGTCGAGCAGTGGGATTGGCAACAAGTTGTGCAGTCCCGTAAAGGTGACCCGCTCATCGTCGGTTACGATGGTTACCAACTGTGGTTGATCCGAGCATTCGACACCACGGACGCGGAACAGCTCATGGCTGACAAGTTCGCATATAAGCCATGGTAGTTATCTGCCCCTAGTGCACCCGACTCCAAGTAGTCGGGTGCGCAGGGCATTTTTAGTTGCGAATAATATCTATGCGGTATTCATTGTACAAAATTCGAACCTTTTTTGAAAGCAATCCCGACGAAGAAATCTGAACTGCACCCCGCCACAATATGTCTGGGGCAAAGGAGGCGGGGTGATGGACTCGCCCACGCGGAGGAGGGGTCTGGGGAGGAATCCGCGCGGGTTTTGGCTTTTTGTTTTGGCGAAATTCGGGCGTGGATTTTCGGGCTTATGCAATTTCGTCTATCTCTTTTGGAGTAGCAGGATTGAAATTCTGTGCTCGTTCCCAATCAATCGGAATAACATTTTCAACTTCTCCTGTTTCTTCATTCAATTCAATGATAGTATCCTTAATTCTCCATCGCTTGTCAATCTTGAGCTTGGTTCTAAATAGTTCCGCCATTTCTTTATTCTTTTGCGCAACTTGTTGCAGGATACTCTTAATTTTTTCCTCCGTAAATTTACCAGAGTCTCTTAGATATTTATCAAAATTTCTTCCTGATATACCCTCAATTTTTTTCATCAAGAGATAACTGCCATCAATATCTTCTTTGCCAGAAAGAAAGCCAACAGGTTCGGCGGTTGGCAAACCAGCTTTTTTAGCCGAAATGAGGATAGAAAATTCTTTTCGTGCTTCTTTGGCTTTGCGAAGCTCAATTTTCTTTGCCACAATTTCCGTTCCGTCGGTCATTTTAAACAAAATAATTTCTTCGTCAGGAAATTCTCCTTCTCCTTTGCTTCCTTTTAATAATTCACCGTGCTGTGTTAAAAACTCTTTCGGATTTTGCATAAATTCAGAAGGTAGTAATTTTGCATATTCTTGTCGTATACGAATAGTATAATGTTCGGAATCAAGATTTACATTCCCCGAAGGCTCGTGGTGAAGTTTTTCTTGTAGCCAATAGTGGCGAGAGATTGCTTGTTTGACCATCATAAAATTAAATTGCTCCTCCGGACTGGTTGGTTTAGCAACATGGCGAATTTTTCCAGTTTTTTCATCAAGAATAAGTCCTTCAGCGGCTTCTTCTGTCTTCGCATTATGTTCAATATATTCAACTATCTCATGTCTGGCATTCTCCGCGATACCCTTTACTCGCCTGTGAGCGTGCGGAGCGGAAAGCAATTTAATTCTCTTTTCTATTTCTTCGTCACTGAAATCCATCACTTTCATAATTTGTTCGGGGATTGTGCCAACGTAACCAGTGTCATAGAAAAGCGGGTCAGCGTCTGGACTTATTCCTTCTTGCTCCAAGAATTTTCGCTTGGTTTCATAATTTAGATTGTCACGGAAATAGCGAGGGTATATTGTGTATTGCGGATGAATTACAATCACTTCGCCCATTTCCCTAAGTTTCTTTCTACCCCCCAGTCCTATTTTTCTGCGACGAGCTATATCTTGAGATCGCCTACCGATCCACGCATAAATACCATCTCTACCCAAATACACCTCTAACGGATTACGTCCGGTTTCTCGCAAGTTATCAAACTCCTCATAGAGTTTGTCATATAGAGGAACATCCACCTCGAGTGCTTTGGTGTATCGCTTAAAACCTTCCTCAATAATAGGTTCAATATCAGCTAGCATATTATTCGGAAAAAATTTCGAAAAATCTCCATCAATTTTTTGAACTAGATAACGTGCTACAAAAGCGCGAACATTATCAATAAGAAGAGTTAATTTAACTTCGCCCTCTTTAGGGTTTAATAAAGATTCTTTGTCATCATCTTTAATGTTGATGTTGTTTTTAACTTCTTCCAAGAAGCCAGTATAAATGTCAGTTATTTTATTATTAATCTCAGAAAGTATGTGACCATCACTTTCTAAATTAAAACCAGCAGACCTAATTTCTTTTATTGCCTCGATATTTCCGTCAAGCGCTTTCGCCACTGTTGTTGAAAGACGAGCTTGTTTTGCTGTAAAGCGCCAAGGGTGATTTTCATATGGATCAGTCTGGCTGAATCCCTCACCTCCCGAAAATTCATGATTGGTTACAATCTTGTTGACCTTCTTTAACACTTCAGAAACCCATGGCTCATCTTTCCAAATTGCTTCACTCTTTTTTGAAGCAAGTTTGAATTTTTTCGCCACTGAATAATGTGATACGGCCACGGCCACATATTCTGCCACCCATGGTTCTTGATAATATTTATCAAGATTTTCAATAAAATAATCCGCAGTGTCCAAATCTTTATTTAGTTTATCGAAAATAATTTCCCTTATTTTTTTTAGTGCCTTCGGAAATATAAGCTGTAAATCTTTTGATCCAATAATTTCAATATATGAAGTCGCTACAAAATCTTCTAAACCAGTCATCTTTTCGTCATATGCTTTAGTATCATCCAAAGAAATTTTTTCGCTTAGCTTCCAATGTATTACCGAGTTACATACCCCCAGAAAATTAAGCGTATCGGGATCGGAAAATGTATCCTTTATCAAAGCATTTGAAACGATATCCCGAATATGTTCATCATCAAAACCTACTGCGCGACCGTATTTTTCAATATTATCTGTCCAACCTAAGTCAGCAGTGTACTCTATATTTTTTTCAGCCGCCTTAGTAAACTTATCGCGTTGAATTCCTAAATCATCCGCTAGGCTTAACATGTCGATACGATATCGCTCAAAATACTGCCTTTCACCTTCGGACAATTCTTTTTCATCATACAATACCACCCCTATTGCCTGCCCAACAATTAATTCTGATATTTCGTCATCTTGTTGGTAAAGCAAAAAATTCCTCTTGAGTTCAAAAAGTCGTACTATTGTGTTTGTATGATCCATATGAATTATATACTCCTTTACAGCGTCTTTTATTCTTGGGTCACTGAGAATTTGCTCTTTATCTGCTTCTGTGATTATTGGAATAGTTTTTTGGGACAAAGAAGAAATAACCTTATCAATTTTTTCTTGACTTGTCTGTTCTGGCGATACTGGTTTTGGTTGTTCAAAATTTTCTGGCATATATTTTAGATTAACTCTTCAACTGGAATATCCAATGCTCTGGCAATTTTTTTAAGTGTATCAATAGTCGGATTATCTTGCTTTCCCACCTCAATGTTGATAACCGTATTATTAGAAACATCAGCCAGTCGAGCCAGTTTTTCCTGCGACAAACCCAGCTTCTCCCGAAGCTGTTTTACTTTCTTGGCTAAATTGGTTTTATTTGACTCTGCCATAATTTGTTAGTAACATTATATTGTGGTACACTTATCTATATGAGCATACTAATCATCAACAATATAATGGTACCAAATTATTTGAAAATAGTAAAACCTTCTGTGTTTGTATTTTTGAATTTGTCCACCGAAAATCCACGCCCGAATTTCGCCAAAACAAAAAGCCAAAACCCGCGCGGATTCCTCCCCAGACCCCTCCTCCGCGTGGGCGAGTCCATCACCCCGCCTCCTTTGCCCC
>Ga0194053_10000015_pt1 | contig 125376 bp, 114 predicted proteins | sample SepL228m_MetaG_FD_161684 | JGI IMG/M metagenome (GOLD analysis project Ga0194053, IMG submission 161684) | Anoxic zone freshwater microbial communities from boreal shield lake in IISD Experimental Lakes Area, Ontario, Canada - Sep2016-L227-8m | ecosystem: Environmental > Aquatic > Freshwater...
CGTAAATGGGGTATCCTTTCCCTTGGTCTCAGGGACACCTATGCCGGCGGGAACCCTTATATCCCCTTCGATGTGAATGCCACAGTGGCTTCAGGTGAGACCATGATGGACTGGCCGGCCTCATTCCTTTCGAGGTACCCCGATTATAAGAGGGCTTCCCTGAGGTTCGGGCTTAAAAGGAATCTTCCGGGTTACAATGTCGAGTTCATTCTTGACTTGCAATACCGCACAAATTATACAAATGTGTACCTTCAGCGCATCGATCCGAAAACAGGCGAGATCAGGAACTTTTTCAGTATGGGGTTTTTTCCGATGGTAACCTGGAGAATACAATTTTAAACAAAAAAAAATGAGCAGTCCGCAAAAACTTCCACCATTCGGCCTGGTTAAAGCACTTAACGGGTTCAGGAACCTGGTCCTGAAACTGCACAGGAGCCTGTTCCCCGGCCAGGTTGTGCTTTATGAGCAGGTCCAGGCTTTCTGGCTTCTTCAGCCGCTTTATATTGCAGCCGAATTGAATATTGCTGAATTCCTGAAGGAAAAACCCCTGAGCGCGGAAGAACTTGCATATAAAACCGGTTGCAGGCCTGAAGCATTGTACAGGATACTGAGAGCCCTTGCATCTGAAGGGATATTTAAAGAAAAGGATGGCCGGCGCTTTATGCTGAATTCCCGCGCCAGGGCCCTTCTTGAAGGTGAAGGCAGCCTGAGAAACATGATCATTCACCACCTCGGAAAGATTAACTGGTCGGCCCAGGGAAACCTGCTGCATACTGTAAAGACAGGTGAAAACGCTTTTACATACACGTATGGCAGTGATATCTATCCCTATCTTCAGGAGAACCATGACGAACTTCTGCGGTTTGAAAGATCCATGTCGGACCTGTCGGCCCTGGCTTTTGATCCTGTAATTTCACGCTACGATTTTTCATCCTTTAAAACGATAGCCGATATAGGTGGAGGCGAAGGTTTACTACTTGCCCGTATACTTGAGAAAAACACTGATGCTGAAGGTTTTTTGCTTGATTTGCCTGAAAATTCAGGGAAAGCAACAGCCTTTATAGGCTCATGCGGCCTGAGCAGGCGAATGACTTTCATCCCCGGCAGTTTCCTCGAGCCGTTCAGCATCCCGGCCGATCTTTATATTATGAAGAACATACTTCACAACTGGGATGATGAACAATGCCGCCTGATCCTGGCAAATCTTCGCAAAGCCATGCCAAAACGCTCGAAATTGCTGATCCTTGAAATGGTCGTGCCCGGCCCTGAAATTTCCTCCTATTCCAAAATGGTCGATATCCAGATGCTTGCTACAATGCCCGGGGGGAGGGAACGGACGAGGCAGGAATTTCACAGCCTGCTTAAGAAATCGGGGCTAAGGCTGAAGCAGATCATACCAACCATTGCCCCGCTTTCAATCCTGGAAACAGTCGGAGAATAATTTAACTTTGCAGGATGAGCAAGCTGTGGTTTTCGGCAAAAAAGGAATTACTTATCATCGTTCGGGATGTTCCCGGGCTTCTGATACTTTTCCTGATGCCCGTTTTGCTTATGACTGTAGTTATCCTTGCCCAGGAATATACCCTCAGGAACGAGCTGGGGAAAACCAGGTTGCTGTTCATCGATAACAGCCATTCTGGGTTCACCCTCTCCCTCGTCGAAAATCTTAAATCCAGCGGATTCTTTGAGCCTGATACTCTCGTCGGGGGCTCTGAGGTAAACAGGGAAAAAGCCACGGCGCTGATCAGTTCGGGGAAATACTCCATCGGCATCTTTATAGGAACAGGCGACTCGGCCATTGAGATCATAACCGATCCTGCCATTTCAGGGCCATACCGTGCAAACATTGTGACTCCATTGAAATACCTGATTAAAGGCACGCAAACCAGGGATATCGTCGAAAAAATGCTTGCCTTTTCGTCGGGTGACATGAAGCCCCTTATAGATAAATCCATTGAGGAAAGCACGATAAAGCTTCCGCCGGTAAAGGAATCCTTCGCGGGCTCAGGGATGCAGGAGTTAAGGCCGACAGCAATTCAAAATATTGTACCGGGCTTTATACTCTTTGCCATGTTCTTTATCGTGATCCCCCTGGCAGCAAGCATAATAAACGAAAAAAACGAAGGAGCCTTCCAGAGGCTGCGCACACTGCCTGTAGGTTTCGGGACCATACTCGGATCAAAGGTCCTGGTCTATTTCATGGTATGCCTGATCCAGTTCTTCCTGATGATGCTGGTCGGATTGTGGGTCTTCCCCGGCCTCCTTGGGCTGCCCCGCCTGGAGATCGGGAATAATATCGCGGCTATTTTGTTTGCCACGGCGGCTTCTTCACTTGCAGCGATAGGATTCGGGATCCTGGTGGGCTCGGCATCCGGCACAATGGCCCAGGCCTCCCTGTTCGGCTCGGTCATGGTTGTCCTCCTTGGTGTGATCAGCGGCACTTTTCTCCCGGTGCATGTGATGCCGAAAGTGATACAGGGCATCAGCCTGGTTTCCCCCATGCGATGGGGAATCGACAATTACCTTGATGTATTTATCCGCGGAGGCGGAATTTTGACTATTTTGCCCAGGAGCCTGCTGCTCTTTGCCTTCTTCATTTTTGCAATGATTAGCAGCATTTATATTTTTGCAATGAGAAAAACTTAATTTTCAAACAGTGGGAGCGGATGAAAGAAAAGGACGGAATATCCGATTGTCCTGAACAACAGGTCATATTGTATGTCGAGAAAGAGGACGGGAAGTATGAGGCCATTCAAACAGGTTCATACATTTCGGCTAATTACCTTGATGATTATTTCCTGAAACGGGCTAACCTGGAGAAAGCACTGGGGGAAAAAATCGGGAGAGGAGAGATCAATGCGATTGAATATTATATGATCCTTGAAGACCTGACTCTCTCTGAACTTGCTGCACGTGCAGGAATGATGAAGTGGATTGTTCGCAGGCATCTGAAACCTGGCAATTTTTCAAAGATCAGTGAATCGGCTATCAAAAAGTATTCCGTTGTTTTTAATATTACTGCGGATGAGATCCTGAAAAGGCAGTCGGGGAAACGAAATTAACGTGATGAAAGTAGAAAATTATCAGCATAAGATGGCGGCCCATTGTGAATCGGGCTCTATAACTTCCTTACTGAACCATTCAGGGATGAAGATCACCGAGCCCATGGTATTCGGTATCTCGAGCGGAATTTTTTTCGGCTATTTCCATAAAATGAAATCCTTTGCCTTCCCCACCTTCATAGTCAGGAACAAGCCGGGGCAGATGAGAAAAAATCTCTCCAGGAGGACAGGGGTTAAATTTTATACCAGGGATTTTAAAAACCCCGGAGCGGGCCAGGAAGCGCTTGATATGCTCATCTCAAAAGGGATCCCGGCAGCCACTCAGGTCGATATGTTTTATCTGGATTATGTACCCTCCTGGGAACGTGTCCATATTAACGTACACTTCCTCGTCGCAATCGGCAAGGAAGGAGATGTATACAAGGTCAGCGATTCCTATTTCCCTGATCCTGTTGACCTTCCCGTTGAATCGATGAACAAAGGAAGGTTTGCACAGGGGAGCATGTCTCCCAAAGGCTTTCTCTTCTATCCTGAATACGTCCCTCAATCATTTGATTACGAAAAAGCCATCCGCAGGGGAATCAAAAAAGCATGTTTTAATATGTTAAGCATCCCTATCCCTTTCCTGGGCATCAAAGGGATAAGGCTGTTTGCTAAAAAAATCACCGAATGGCCGGCTATGGCCCGTGACACAGAGCATCTTTCGCATGAGGTGATGAAGATCAACATACTGCTTGAAGACCAGGGAACCGGAGGGGCAGGCTTCAGGTTTATGTATGCGACATTCCTCCAACAAGCCTCAGACATTATTAATAAACCCGAACTGAAGGATCTTGCAAAGGAGCTTATGGAGATAGGCGACGGCTGGAGGGAATTCTCTCTCTTTGCTGCAAAGATCGGGAAGAACCGCGACCTTGGGGCTGAAAAATTCAAACAAATGAGTGATTTTCTTTATCAGCGGGCTGAAAAGGAAGAGGACTTTTTTAAACGATTGTCAAAAACCATCAACTAAATCAACTTACATGAACCAGGTTGTGACTGAAGAACTGAGGACCGAGATTAAAATTCTTATCATGGAAACTCTTGGGATTACCGGGATAGCTCCTGAAGAGATTGATAATGACAAACCATTGTTCGGAGGAGAAAATGCGCTTACACTGGATTCAGTTGACGCATTGGAGATCATAATGGCAATACAGCGAAAATACCACCTGAGGATTGCCGATCAGAACCTTGCACGTTCTGTGATACGGTCAATAAACAGCATAGCCGAATTTCTCGTTTCCCAACAGGGGCCACAGTCCTAATACAACTGATTCTTGAAACATTCCTACCTAACTGCCGGGATGACATCCGGACAGCTGTTCAGTATCCTGGCCAGGAATAAAATCAGCCGGGATGCAAAGACTTTGCTGAGAATTCTTTTTTTATTGCAGAGTTCATTATGGTCAAGCCTCTTTGCTTCGATTGAAAAAGTAAGGTTCGGAAAACGTCTGAAAGAAACACCCCCTCCCCTTGATCCCGTATTCATCATCGGCCATTGGCGCACCGGAACAACCTTATTGTATAAACTGATGAGCCTGGATGAGCAATTCACCGCTCCTACCCTTTTCCAGGTTGCAGAACCTGACAGCCTGCTTACATCCCATGCATATTACAAACCCATTATGAAGGCTCTTGTCAGGGAAACCAGGCCCATGGACAATGTAAAAGTGGGGATGGATGAACCCCAGGAGGACGAATATGCAATTTTCAGGCTTACCGGAACTTCTCCCCTTGAACAGCTGGTCTTCCCCCGGAACGGGAAATATTTTGTGGAGGATTGGGCAAAGAATATGCCATCCCCCGGAACAAATGAACATATCAAAGAGGAGTTGAAATCATTCTACAGGAAAATCACGTATTTTAAAAGAGGTATCATACTTTCAAAGAACCCTTTCCATTCCTTCAGGCTTGGCCTGCTCCTTGAGGCCTTTCCGAAAGCCAGGTTCATCCAGATACACCGGCACCCGTTTGACGTTGTCCCTTCAACCATGAACATGTGGAATATACTGCAAAAGGAAAATGCACTTGGCAGTGAATCCCATAAATTTAACTGTCAGGAGGTCTGCCGGGGGATAAAACTTATTGAAGAAAAGATCAATACAGAAGCGGGTGGTTTGTCTGCAGGATCATATGCTGTAACCAGGTTTGAAGACCTTGAAAATGATCCCGTGATGACAGTGAAACAGGTTTATGCGCAGCTGGGGCTGGTATTTACAGAACGCCAGGAAAAAATGATTAAGGAATTTACTTCCATGAACCGTAATTTCAGGAAAAACAGTTTTTCATTGCCTGAAGGTGATAAAGCAACTATTAAATCTGAATTAAAAGAGTACATGAAGAAACACTCCTATTCCTGATACATTTGTATCTTTGTATTATTGGATCAATTAACCCCTGATAAAGCAGCCATTATGAAAAAATGTTTCCTTTCTTTAATGTTCGTACTTTTTATAAGTGCATTTGTATTTGCCCAGGATCAGCCAGCCCAGACACAAATGCAGCCCCAGACTACCCAGAAAAAAGTTGGTGAGAATCATATTAAAAGTGGTTTTTACCTGAAGCTGGGAGGTTCTTTCCCTATGGGTGAATTTGCTAATCCCCATGCGAATTATTACAAATATCAAGGCAAGACCGATACAATAAAGTTCAATAAAGCCAAGGCAGGATTTGTATTCGAATTCGGATTCCTCATATACATTGGCCCTTCCTTTGCAAATCATCATATCAGGGCCGGTATCGATGCAACTTTTCTCACTGCATCGTTTAACCCTACAGACCAAACCCTGCCTGCCAATTCAAGTTCCTCTAAAAAACTGGAATACTGGTATTACTTCGGAGGCCAGAAGTTCGGTCCTGTATTGACAATAAATCCCGTTGACTACCTCATGATAGATCTTTCATATAAGCTCAATGCCACGGCTGCATGGTATAACAGCATGTGGGGCTCAAGCTATACGCTCAATGAAGCCAGTTTAGGGCTCAGGTATAAATTTATGCTCTTTGCATTCCAATATAACTGGGGCAAAGTCAAATTCACTTATAACCATGATGATAACCCGACTTTTAAAGTTGATAATACAACCTTCAGGGTACTGATCGGGTTTAAATTCTAGGGATCACCCTTAAACAGATGGAAAAATCTTTTTTCCCTGCTATTGAGAGCCAGTCTTCACATGAGATAAAAAAGTTCCAGGAAGTTGCCCTGCGTGAAATGCTGCACTATGCAGGGGCTAATTCCGCCTTTTATAAAAGACTGTTCAACGAGCATGCCATAGACCCGGGAAGTATCAGACACCTGGAAGACCTTGTGAGGATACCGCTTACCGACAAAACCCATCTTCAGCAATTCAACGAGGATTTTATTTGCGTCCCCAGGAGCAAAATTGTTGATTATATTACGACTTCAGGCACAATGGGGGATCCGGTCACGGTAGCCATGACCGATAGTGACCTTGACCGTCTTGCATATAACGAAGCACTTTCCTTTACCTGTGCCGACGGTTCCGTGGATGACACCTACCAGCTTATGACCACCCTGGACCGGCGGTTTATGGCAGGCATGGCTTATTTTCTCGGGATAAGGAAACTGGGGGCATCCATTGTAAGGGTTGGCAACGGCATCCCTGAACTTCAGTGGGATACCATTAACAGGATCCGCCCCAATGCAATCATCGTTGTACCCTCCTTTATTCTGAAAATCATTGAGTATGCAGAACAAAACGGGATAGACTACCGTTCATCAAGTATTACGAAAGCAGTATGTATTGGTGAACCTTTGAGAAATCCCGATCTCAGCCTGAATGCACTTGGCAGGAAAATAATAGAGAAATGGCCGTTGAAGCTATATTCCACTTATGCTTCGACCGAGATGGCTACTACGTTTACCGAATGCAGTGCAGGGACAGGAGGGCACCACCATCCCGAGCTGATCATCGTTGAATTCCTCGATGACAACGGAAATCCCGTAGAAGAAGATCAGCCGGGTGAAGTTACTGTTACCACCCTGGGAGTTCAGGGTACCCCCCTGCTGAGGTTTAAAACAGGCGATGTGTGCTACCATTACACCGGACCTTGTTCCTGCGGCAGGACTACCATGAGGCTTGGACCGGTGATAGGCCGCCGGAAACAGATGATTAAATTTAAAGGCACGACGCTTTACCCTCCCGCATTATATGATATCCTCGATAATATCCCGTATATCAGGAATTATTATGTTGAGGTGTATACCAATGAAATCGGGACAGATGAAATAATCATCAATGCAGGTACAAACCAGTTCAGCCCTGAACTGGAAAAGGATATCAAAGATCATTTCAGGGCCAGGCTCAGGGTGGCACCCCAGGTAAAGTTCCATAAACCTGAAGAAATTCTGAAAGTCCAGTTCCCTGAAGGCGGAAGGAAAGCGATGAAGTTCATCGATAACAGGAACAAGGCATCCCATTCCTGATTCCATAGTGAATTAAGACCGATTAAATTTGGAAAAAACTTCCTTTTGTTATAGTTTTGCCATGTTAATTTCAAAATTTAAAATTTAAACCTTTTACGTATGAAAAAAATTAGCATTCTTTTAATGATGAGTTTCTTTCTTTTTGCAGGGAACAATCTGTTTTCACAGAAACTCAAATCAGGAAATCTCTCAGTACTGAAAGGTCAGAAAACCATTAATCTTCAGTTTGATTACCAGAACATGAAGGTTGGAAAATTTGACAAAGAAGATGATTACATAAAGAAAGGGACGGCCGACAGGAATGATAAGAAACCAGGGACAGGCGATGCATGGGCTGTTAAATGGAAGAGTGATCAAACCGATCGTTTTCCCGGTGCCTTTGCCGAAGCTTTTAATAATAAGGCTGAGGATTGCGGCATTGAATTGAAATCAAATGCAACGGATGCAACGTACACTATGGTAGTTCATACCAGGTTTATGGAGCAGGGCGTTGAAGCCTATGTAGGGACAAAGGCATCGCAGGTTGATCTTGTGATCGACATAGTGGAGACCAAAGCTCCCGATAAAGTGATCGCTTCAATTGAATCTACCGGAAAAGGCAGCACTTCACGAATGACAGTCGGAGGTGTGCCGGTCAGCAAAGAAACCTATGATACGGGTTTAAGAATATCAGAAGCTTATGAATCGGCTGGAAAGCCACTTGGGAAATTTTTCTGCAAGGAACTGAAATAAAGGATACTGATTTGTAAAAAATAAAGGCTGCAGGAACTTCCTGCAGCCTTTATTTTTTCACGTAAGGGTTATTTCCGGGTGTAGATCTCAAGTCCGGCAACGAAGGTTGCCAATACGTTTGTTTTTGGTATTTCGCTTTCATCAACCAGCATAATATCCCTGTCAAGTATTACGAAATCGGCGTTCTTGCCCACCTCGATACTCCCTATTTCATCCTCCCAGAAATCAGCCCTTGCGGCCCAGATTGTCACGGATCTCAGGGCTTCTTCCCTGCTCAGGGCATTTTCAGGCTGAAAACCACCGGCAGGTTTACCTTCCATATCCTTTCGTGATACTGATGCATAAAAGGTCAGTAAAGGCGAGATGTTCTCTATCGGAAAGTCAGTTCCATTGGCAAGCCACCCATTTTGCTTAAGAAGGCTTTTATATGCATAAGCCCCTCTGATCCTTTCAGTGCCCAGCCTGTCGTTGGCCCAGCCCATGTCGGACGTGGCATGCGTAGCCTGGATCGACGGGATGACGGAATAGTCCCTGAACTTATGCAGATCGGCAGGATCCACAACCTGGCAATGCTCTATCCTCCACCTCCGGTTATTCGTCCCTTTCAGGTATTCTCCGTAAATACTGAGTACTATGTTGTTTGCCGAGTCACCAATGGCATGGGTATTGAGCTGGTAACCGCAGTCAAGGCAGAGTTTGCAGATTTTCCTGAGGGAATCGGCAGAAACGACCTGTATCCCGTGATTGCCTGGCATGTCGGAATAAGCTTGCTTAAGGAGGGCCGTCCGGCTTCCCAGGCTGCCATCAGCATACATTTTAACCGAATTTATACGAATGCGTGAATTTTTATAAGGCCCTTTCAGTATAAACTGTTTGATATTCTCACCGCTGGGGGAAAGCATTGCATAAACACGGATCATCCGGGAAGAATCAGGCCCGGAGGATAAGTCGCACAGCAGCCCGGCAGTTTCGGCGTCAAGGCCTGCATCGCAAACTGTCGTCAGCCCGGCGGCAAAACAGTTTTCCCCGGCTCTCGCAAGCAGGCCCAGGAGCATGCCGGGCCCGGGTTTTGGGATGGCATTCCGCATTTGATCTGCTGCATTTTCACTGAGTATCCCTGTAAGTGTCCCAAGACGGGTCTCAACCTCACCTGCCTGAAATGTATTATCAGGGTCTATCCCTGCCTTTTGTAAGGCCATATTATTTGCAAGGACAACATGGCCATCGATCCGGGTTAGCACTACCGGGTTCCCGGGATATAATTCATCCAGTTTCCTGCGGTCAGGGAATTTCTTTTCCTTCCACAGATTATGATCCCATCCTCTTCCAACGATCCAGTCCCTGGGACTGTATTTCCCCGATTGCTGAATGCGGATGATGATATCGTCAAAGGACTTGCAGTCATTTAAGACTATATACCTGAAATTCAGTGCATATCCGTAAAAATGGCAATGGGCATCAATAAATCCGGGGTATACCGGCTTCCCCCCTGCGTCAAGCTTTCTTTCAGATTTATATTTCTCCAGGATATCCCGTGTAGAACCTGTGGCAATGATCTTCCCGTTATTTACAGCCATTGCCTCAACCACGGTGAGAACCTTATCAACGGTGTAAATCTTCGCATGATAAACGATCAAATCGGTCTTGGTTTTCATCAGGTTACAGGAATTAAGCAGAAAAAGCAGAGTTAAACTCAGTGTTAACAACTTTTTATTCATGGGCCAATTAGCTGAATTTGATCAGAGTATTCAAAAGTAGGAAACAATTTTCACGAAAACTTGACTTTAATACAAATGATTTTATATTTTTGTAAGATATTAACACGATATATTAATGCTATATAAATCTATTACACCTAGGTTTATTGTTGTTTTTTCAGTAATTCTTGCTGCAGCCCTGTTACGGTTGCTCCCGCATTGGCCGAACTTTACGCCGATAGCGGCTATGGCTTTGTTTGCAGGTACCTATTTTGACAGAAAGCAGTTTGCTTTCGCCATTCCGGTCGCCGCGATGTTCATCAGCGACCTCATTATCGGTCTTCACGCAAACATGCCTGCCGTATATCTGAGTTTTGCCATTACGGTTGTTCTGGGTATGGCTATCCGGAAAAAAGTTACGGTTGGATCAGTTTTTACAGCTTCAATTGCATCCGCTATAATCTTTTTCCTGATCACCAACTTCTCTTCATGGCTTGCCATGGGGTTGTATCCTAAAAATTTTATGGGCCTGATGGAATGTTATATTGCAGGCCTGGTATTTTTCAGGGATACAACTAACGGGTTCTCATTCTTCGTGAATGATATCCTGGGGACAACGTTTTTCAGCGCCGTATTTTATGGAGCCTTCTATCTTGTACAGATGAGGTTTCCTGTCCTGGACAGGTCAAGGTTCTAATCAAACATCTGCTCCTCCCTTTCGAGGAGCAGTATGGAATTCTGAGGCACAATAAAATATTTTTCGTCATTGAAAATTATTTCAATGGCCCCTTTTTGGAGGAATATTGCCAAATCCCCTTCTTTTGCCTGAAGCGGGATATATTTTATTTTTTCTTCATTCTTTTTCCAGCTTTCATTGAAATCATCTGATAAAAGCGGAATAGGATACCCGGGGCCGATTTTCACGACAAAACCCGTTTGGATTTCTTCTTTCTCCTGGTAACCAGGCGGAAGAAACAAACCAGCTTTGGTCTTGTTGAATATCTTTTTGGGTTTTATCAAAACCCTGTCCCCTACAACAATGAGATTTTTTAATTTGGCATCACTGTCATTCATATGTTAATAATTATCTATTCCAAAGGTACTCTTTCTCCCTGAAATCGGAATTCCGGCTGGGAAAAAATGGTATTTTTGCAAGTGCCACCTATTACAGGAAATATACAGGATCAGCGTATGTCGGATATTATCAGGATGCTTCCCGAATCAGTCGCGAACCAGATAGCTGCCGGTGAGGTCGTGCAGCGACCGGCCTCAGCTGTCAAGGAACTGCTTGAAAATACTATTGACGCAGGCGCAACAGAAGTCAAGCTTGTAATAAAGGAAGCCGGCAGGGCACTGATCCAGGTTATTGATAATGGCTGCGGCATGTCGGAAAGAGATGCCAGGATGTGTTTTGAAAGGCATGCAACTTCCAAGATACAGACAGCCCATGACCTGTTTTCAATCCGCACACTCGGTTTTCGGGGAGAAGCCCTTGCTTCCATTGCTTCAGTTTCCCATGTTGAACTGAGGACTAAGAAAGCCGAAGATGAAATCGGGACCCAGCTGATTATCGAAGGGTCGGAGGTCAGAAACCACGGTCCGTATAACACTCCCAACGGAACCAGCATCTCGGTCAAGAACCTGTTTTATAACGTTCCTGCGCGAAGAAATTTCCTGAAATCAAACACATCGGAGCTTAAATTTATACTTGACGAGTTTACCCGTGTCGCCCTGGTCCACCCCGATATCGCTTTCACGATGTACCACCAGGACAAAGTAATGTATCAGCTTCCTTCTGCCAACCTGCGGCAGCGTATAGTTGCACTCTTTGGCCAGAATTACAATCAAAGGCTGATCCCGGTTGAGCAGCTTACCAACATGGTAAACATCAGCGGTTTTGTGGGCAAACCTGAATTCGCAAAAAAGACCAGGGGGGAACAGTTTTTTTTTGCCAACGGCAGGTTCATAAGAAACCCGTATCTCCATCATGCTGTTGAAGCGGCATTCAGGGAATTAATCCCCAAAGATTCCTATGCGTCCTATTTCCTTTACCTTGAATTGGATCCGGCTAATATTGACGTCAACATTCACCCGACGAAAACGGAGATTAATTTTACCGATAGTAAAAGCATATATGCAATCCTTCAGGCCGCAGTGAGGCAATCGCTGGGGAAGTTCAATCTCATGACAGTCCTGGATTTTGAACAGGAACAGAGCATGGATATCCCTCCCCTGAAACCCGGACAGGTTATTCATCCTCCCCAGATCACTGTTAACCCTGATTATAACCCTTTTGAAAAAAAACAGGAATTTCAACCGAGCCTGAGGTTCGATGATACCCGCAGGCCCACTTCAGGCAACGTCTGGCAGGATAATTCCAGGGCAGCGGGCAATCAGGCTACATCTGTTTTTTCCGGCCCTTTTGAGGGTCTTCCTGATGAACCCAATGAAAACAGGGACCTTCGGCTTGACCTCGGACCTGCTGATTCCTCCCATCCCCTGTTTCAGGTTGCCAACTCATATATTGTGACTGAAACCGCCGGCGGTCTGCTTGTTATTGACCAGCAGGCTGCGCACGAGAGAATTTTATTTGAGGAAATGCTTGAAGAAGGTGAAGGCGGTCCTTCACCAAGGTCGGGGATCATGCCTGAAACCCTCAACTTTTCTCCCGGCAATGCACTTCTGCTTACCGGCCTCCTGGAAGATTTTAACACCCTCGGGTTTGAAATATCTGAATTCGGGAATAACGATTTTGTTCTTCATTCTGTTCCCCACGACCTTGGTCATACTGATTTTCACGGGGCCGTTGAACAGGTCCTCGAAGCGATCAAGAATGAACTGCCGGGAAAAAATGCAGAAAAAAAACAGGTGATAGCGAAGACTATGGCCAGGACCCTTGCCATCAAACGTGGAAAATCCCTTAAACAGGAAGAAATGGAATCGATCAGCCAAAAACTGTTTTCCTGTAAAATCCCGGATTTGTCTCCATACGGAAAGCCTGCTTTTTTCGTTCTTTCATTCGATGAACTTTCTAAAAAGTTTAAAACTTAACAGCCCTCTATGAGTTACGATCGATATAGTCTTACCGGATTCAAACTTCTCCCCACTGTTGTAAAAAATCTATTGATCATAAACCTTATCTGCTATGTTGCTACCTTATCGCTTGAAAGCACATTCAGGATCGACCTGACAAATCTTTTCGGGCTTCATTATTTCAAGTCGGACCTCTTCAGAATTTACCAGTTTGTGACTTATATGTTTTTTCATGCATCCTTCCAGCATATCCTCTGGAATATGTTTGCCTTGTGGATGTTCGGCTACCTGCTTGAAAATGTATGGGGGCCCAAGAGGTTCCTTACATATTACCTGGTTACAGGTATAGGGGCCGGAATTATCCAGACAGCTGTCAATTACTGGCATTTCTCAGGATATGAAGCTGCTGCCCTTGCCTATTCGTCGGCACCTTCCCCTGATGCTTTTGTAGCCTTTGTTAAATCATGCCCGCCGAGGAGCCAGGAAATTCTCGACCAGATGAACGCCCTTCTTGCCCAATGGCAGAATTCATTGAGCGATGTACATTACCAGCGGCAATCTGTTGTTTATATCTATGACCTTATCAAACAGCAAATGGACATTTCAACCATTGGAGCTTCCGGGGCGGTTTTTGGCATCCTGCTCGCATTCGGGATGATGTTCCCGAATATGCTGGTCTTTATTTACTTTTTATTCCCTATCAAGGCAAAATGGCTGGTAATCGCCTATGGGGCATGGGAAGTTTACCTCGGGATTTCCAATAATCCTTCCGACAATATCGCGCATTTTGCACATCTGGGGGGCATGATATTCGGATTTTTCATGATCTTGTACTGGAAACGAAAAGCAAAATTTTAATCGATGAACCCCTATTCCGCAAATCCGAATCCAGGTGACAATCTGAAAAGGTTTTTCAGGGAAGGGTCTGTACTGGCCAACCTGATCATAGTCAATGTTGCAGTATGGTTGCTAGTGCAGGTTTTCAGGATTATTTTCTTTTTATATAACCAGCCCGATGCGGCCTTAGCCACAACTTCCATTATCAGGATCTTCGGGGTTCCGGCTTCGGTTCCGTTGCTGATCAATAAACCCTGGACTATCGTGACGTATATGTTCCTGCATATCGATCTGTCACATATCCTTTTCAACATGTTGCCGTTCTTTTGGTTCGGCAAGATATTCCAGGAATATCTTGGCAGCAGGAAACTGCTTGTAGTATATTTCCTGGGAGGCATCTCGGGAGCCCTGGTATATATTCTTGCATTTAATATTTTTCCCGTTTTTGCACCATCCCTGCCGATCTCTTATGCACTTGGCGCTTCTGCCTCAGTGATGGCTATTGTCACCGCTATTTCATTCAAGGTGCCAAATTATTCAGTCAACCTGCTATTCTTTGGAAGGATACGGATTCTTTACCTTGCAATTGCTTTGTTTATATTCGACTTCTTTATGATCCCCGCAGGAAATGCCGGGGGCCATATTGCGCACATCGGCGGTGCCCTTTTTGGGTTTCTTTACATCCAGTTATCAGGGCTTGCAGGCAACCTCCCGCCGGGCGGGTTTAAGTGGTGGACAGGGTTTTTCAGGAAAAAGACCATGAAAGCCAGTATAAATTATACCGGCACCCGTGCGGTAAGCGACGAAGAATACAACCTGCAAAAAGCTGAAAAACAAAAACGCATGGACCGCATTCTCGATAAAATATCAAAGGGTGGCTATGACAGCCTGACTCGGGATGAGAAAGATTTCCTGTTCCGTTCGTCGGGCAAACGTTGAATATATGGGGAAAGTAAACAAAACAGGCAAAAAAAGGCAGTGGGCGAAAGCTTTATTCCTGCTTTTTAATTATTTTGCTGCAGCATCACTGTTATGTTCCTATGCTGCAGCCTATATAAGCCCCTTAACCTTCTGGCCCTTTGCCTTCTTCGGCATAGCCTACCCTGTCCTCCTGATCATTAACCTGCTGTTTGTTGTCATCTGGCTTATCCTGTGGAACAGGTTCATTTTTATTTCACTGCTGACAATTTTTGTAGGGATTGGAAACCTGAGAACGATCATTCCGCTTCGGTTTGGTTCCATAAAACCCGCCAGCCCCGCAGCTTTCAAGGTGGCTACATATAATGTTCACAGCCTTTATGGTAACCAGGCTGATAATGTACAGCCTGAAACAAGGAGCCAGGTAACTGATTTTCTTGCCGGGGAGAACCCTGACCTTGTATGTGTGCAGGAGTTTTACGCCATAGGTGAAGAGTACCTGAAAACCCTGCACAAATTCTCCCGGTCCATCCGCCTTGAGTATTTCTTCTTTAAAAACTACAGGGATTTCTGGCAGAAGACGAAAATTAATGCAATAGCCACATTTTCAAGGTACCCGATTGTGGACCAGGGATTTTTCAGGCTGCAGGAAAAGAGCACTTTTGGGATTTTTACCGATATCGCAATACATGGTGATACGATCAGGGTATACAACCTTCACCTTGAATCAATCCGTCTCGGGAATGATGATTATTCCTTTTATTCAAATCTGACCGACCCGGGGGCTGATGAAAAGAATTTCGCCAAAGGTTCCAGGAAGATGTTATGGAAACTGAAGAAGGCCTTCGCCCTGAGGGCTATGCAAGTCGAGATGCTTACTGCACATATGAAATACAGCCCTTACCCGGTGCTGATCTGCGGAGATTTTAATGATACTCCCTCTTCTTTTGCTTACCATACCTTATCCCGGAACAGGAATGACGCATTCGTCAGTTCAGGGAATGAATGGATAGGCAGTACCTATGCAGGCGGGCGCTTCCCTGCTTTCCGCATCGACTACATGCTGTATGATGATTTTTTTACAGCCACCTCTTATCAGAAGAAGGAAGTGAGCATGTCGGACCACTACCCTGTTATTTCGACGTTTACATTTAAGCATTGAGTATGGAGTTCCGTTTAACGACCGATTTTGTGCCTACCGGCGACCAGCCTGAAGCAATAAGGGAACTTGTTGAAGGGCTCAAACGGGGTGACCAGGCCCAGGTGCTGGCGGGAGTGACCGGCTCAGGGAAAACCTTCACTATCGCGAACGTGATAGAACGCATTCAACGGCCCACACTTGTGCTAAGCCATAATAAAACTCTTGCCGCCCAGCTGTACGGGGAATTTCGTGAGTTCTTCCCTGAAAACGCAGTCGAGTTTTTTGTTTCCTATTATGATTATTATCAGCCCGAAGCCTATTTGCCTGTAACAAACACTTATATCGAGAAAGACCTTTCCATCAACGAGGAAATTGAAAAACTACGGCTGAGCGCATCTTCGGCCCTCCTTTCCGGCAGGCGCGACGTTATCGTAATTTCGTCAGTCTCCTGCATCTACGGGATCGGGAACCCTGATGATTTTGCCGGTAATATTGTGAAACTTAAACTGGGGGATGTTATAAGCAGGAACACCCTTCTAATGAGCTTTGTAAACAGCCTTTATTCAAGAACTGAAGCGGAATTCACCAGGGGAAAATTCAGGGTGAAAGGTGATGTTGTAGATGTTTTTCCTGCATACCTGGATATTGCTTACCGTATCATTTTCTGGGGGGACGAGATTGAAAAACTTGAATCTTTTGACCCTGTTTCGGGGCGGATGATAGAACCCCTGGAATTTATCCAGGTTTACCCGGCCAACATCTTTGTCACTTCCCAGGATAAGATGAAGGAAGCCCTGACAGAGATACAGGATGATCTATTCCGTCAGACCGATTATTTCAGGAATGACGGAAAAGCCCTCGAAGCAAAAAGACTTGAAGACCGGGTCACATATGACATGGAAATGATGAGGGAACTTGGCTATTGTTCAGGTATAGAGAATTACTCCAGGTACTTTGACGGCAGGGCTCCGGGGTCAAGGCCGTTCTGCCTCCTCGATTATTTTCCCGATGATTTCCTGATGGTCATTGACGAAAGCCACGTTACAGTGCCGCAGATCAGGGCAATGTACGGAGGCGACCGTTCCCGCAAACAAACTCTTGTTGAATACGGTTTCAGGCTGCCGTCTGCAATGGACAACCGTCCCCTTAAGTTTGATGAATTCGAAGCAATTGTAGGCCAGACGGTCTTTGTAAGTGCTACCCCTGCAGATTTCGAACTTCAGAAGTCGGAAGGCGTCGTGGTGGAACAGCTCATCCGCCCGACCGGGCTTCTTGATCCACTGGTTGAAGTAAGGCCGAGCATGAACCAGATCGATGACCTTCTGGATGAGATAAATCAGCGGGTTATCATCAACGAAAGAGTGCTCGTGACAACCCTTACCAAAAGAATGGCCGAAGAGTTAAACAAGTATTTTGTAAAACTTAACATTAAATCAAGGTATATCCATTCTGACGTAGTCACCATGGACCGTGTGGATATACTCAATGACCTCAGGACCGGCACGATTGATGTCATTGTCGGAGTCAACCTTCTGAGAGAAGGGCTGGACCTTCCGGAAGTCTCGCTTGTAGCGATCCTGGATGCTGACAAAGAAGGATTTCTCAGGTCGGAACGCAGCCTGACCCAAACAGCCGGGAGAGCGGCAAGGAATGTCAACAGCAGGGTGATCCTGTATGCAGACAAGATCACCGAATCCATGAAAAGGATGATGTCGGAAGCCAACAGGAGAAGGGAAAAACAATCAGCCTACAACGCGAAATACAACATTACTCCCATGCAGATCACCAAGGATATGAGAAATGTTTTCGATGCCAGGAGTATAGATGAAGGAATTTCCGGCAAAGGCCGTCCATACATTGAGAAAGAAAATCTTGACAATGCTGCAGATCCCTTAATTGCCTATCTTCCCAAAGACAAAATTCAAAAATTAATCAGGGAGACAGCTAAGGCAATGGAAGAAGCTGTCAAACAGCTTGATTTTCTTGAAGCTGCAAGATTGCGTGATGAGCTTGTATCTTTAAGAAAGGCACTTCCGGAAGTTTGATTTCGTTAAACCTCCGCCAGTCCTCTTCTTAATAACTTTCGTTTTATTGTTAATAACCTTTTTGGCAGTTTGGGGTAAATTCGAATATATTTGCTTACCAAAACTGATTCTAAATGAAAAGAAAGATACTCGCTATAGACGATGAAAAGAGTATCCGGTTCATCATAGAAAATACTTTCAATAAAGAGTTTGAAGTGACAACCCTCAGCAACGGGATGGATGCACTTTATTACATCCAGTCGGGGAACCTTCCGGATGTAATCATCTGCGACGTGGAAATGCCCGTGATGAATGGATTTGAATTTATCAAGCGCATACGGGAAAGTGGTTTTTTTGATGAGATACCATTGATCATGTTATCCGGGAAGGAAGAAAGTTCCGATAAAATCAAATGTTTTGAAATGGGGGCCGATGATTATGTTGTGAAACCATTTAATCCAAGGGAGCTGATTGTAAGGATCAAAAGACGTATTGAAACATCTGTAGCCTTTTCGGGCATCAAAAGCAGCCAATAATCCTGATGGAGAAAGAAAACACGGCATTAAATATCCTGTATATCGGTAAAGATCAGTCAATGGCTGAGCAATTCCGTAATTCCAGGTACTTCAATGTTACCGTCATGGGGGATCCCTTATCGGCAATCTATTGGCTGACCGACAATCAATTTAAAATTTTCGACCTGGACAAGGACACAAGGTTCGATATAAAATACGAGGAAAAACAGCCTATTGACGCAATTGTTTGTGAACTGCTCCTTCCGGGGATCAATGCATTCTCGTTCTTCAGGCGTTTAAAGCTTAACAAGCTTTACCAGAAAACACCCTTTATTGTCATCTCTTTTTTTAAAGATTACAGTGCAAAGAAAAATGCCTACATGCTGGGCATAGATGATTTTTATCATCAGGACATTGTTCCCGAGAATATACATAACAGGATCAACCTTCTCAAGAAATTCAAATCGGAATTTGAGAATAAAACCATCGTGGTCGATACAAGCGTCAGCTTTAACGCTTATAAAACCCCGTTCATTAAACGGACGTTCGATCTCCTTGTGGCGGGGACTTCACTTCTTGTCCTTTCCCCTCTGATGATCATTACCATGTTTGCGATACGGATTGAATCCAGAGGGAAAGTATATTATTTTTCAAAAAGGGTTGGTGCCAATTACAAAATTTTTGATTTCTATAAGTTCCGTTCGATGTATCCTGATGCCGACAAACGATTAAAGGAAGTTGAGCATCTCAACCAGTATATCAGTGAAACCGTGGAGGTCAAATGCACCGAATGCGCCAAATTACCCGAGGGGCAGTATTGTTCCCCCCTGGTATATTATGATGGAGAACAGGTTTGTGAAAGAATAGCAAACAAACGCAGGAGCGCCAGGAAGGCTTTCCTTAAAATTAAAGACGACCCGAGGATAACCAAGGTCGGCAAATTTATCAGGATGACGAGTATCGATGAATTGCCGCAACTTATCAATGTCCTTAAAGGGGATATGTCGATCGTCGGGAACCGGCCTTTACCTTTAAATGAAGCCGAAGCCCTGACAAAAAAGAAATGGAGCCGCAGGTTCCGGTCGGCAGCTGGTTTGACCGGTCTCTGGCAGGTAGAAAAAAGAGGGAGAACCGGACCAATGTCGGAAGAAGAGAGGTTCGCACTTGACAATTATTATGCCGAGCATAACACATTCTGGAGTGACCTGGTTATCATATTCAGAACATTCGGCGCTTTATTTCAAAAGGAGAATATGTAAATGGGAATCCTGAATTCTGAAAGACCTGATTTAAAGAAAGTGTTGCAGCACTTTTTCCTGATGGTGTTATTCCTGCTGCCCGCACTGGGCTTTGGCCAGATGAGGGACACTACCTATTTCAACCCCCTTATAGATGATATCACACAGCGCATCCCCCCCCTTGAAGACCTTATCGACTCTGCCGTTGTACACAATCCGCAGATTAAATACTATGAAGCTGACATAGATGCATGGCGTTACAGGGTTATATCAGTCGGCCGGGTCTGGATGAGAAATTTTTATCTTGACGGATATCTGCAGACCGACTGGTGGGATGCTACCACAAATAATACCAGCAACCTCGGCGATAACAATATCATGTATTCTTTCCAGAACAGTTACAGGGGGTTTGGACAGGTCAGCTTCCGCCTCCCTATGCAGGATTTCTGGGACCGCAAGAACCAGATGAAAACGGCAACCAAGGAAATTGAAAAGTCGATGGCAAACAAGGACAATGTGATCCTGGAGTTGCGACAAAAAATCATTACACAATATAATCAGCTGATCGTTAATCAGAAGATCCTTAAGAATGCAAATGAGAGCGTTATTGCCGGGGCAATGAACAAAGAAATGGGCGATAAAGAATTTCTCAACGGCCAGTCAACCTTATATGATCTTGCCTATATAATGGAAATGTACCGAGTTGCCGTATACAATTACGAGACCTCAAGGAATGCATTCTTCAATTCATACATGATATTGCAGGAACTTTGTGGTTTTAAATTCAACGTTATTAACAAAATAGAATAATGAAAATTATCTACTTTGTCAAGATATTACAACGACATGTATTGCTACTGATACTTGTCCCGCTTCTGATTGCAGCAGTCGTCTTCTTCTTGACCCGAAAGGACCAGTGGAGTTACATCTCGGAAACTACTATTTATACCGGCGTAACTTCCGGCTATACTGTGCAGCAGCAAGCCTATACCGACGTGATGGTCAAAAACACCATCTATGACAATCTTATCAACCTTATCCGTTCCCGGCAGACCCTGGAAGAAGTCTCTGCCTCCCTCCTGGCCCAACACCTTTTACTGGATCATTACGATGAAAGATATATATCAAAGGAACACTATGACGAACTCATCTCGAAGGTGCCCCCCGATGTTATGGATATCGTGAGAAAAGCAAAACGCTCGAATCCTAAATTTTTCAAAGCCCCTTCAAAAAAGACTTCCCAGGCCGATACCTCCTATTCTTCACCGGAAACTCAAAATAATTCAGAAAAAACAGCTTACCAACCCCCTCAGCCCAGGGAATCCTACCATGTGGTCAAACCAGGGGAAACTATGTTTTCTATCGCCCGCAACTACGGTTTGAGCGTGAGGAAACTGATGAGTTATAACCGGCTCAGGAACACTGAGATCTCTTCAGGACAGAGACTGAAAGTTGATATCCCGGGACAGATGCCGGAACCTGCTTCATATCCTACCGAAACTGAAAAAATCGAACCTGCACCCGTCAGAACGGGCAGTTCTGAAGGAGTGGTTGATACGACTTCCCTGCCTTCCGACTTTTACTCTCAATTTGATACTTCCACAACTATAAGCATTTCACACCGTAATTTAACAGACACAACTGCATTTGACAGATTGGTAAGACAACTGGTAGCCTATGGCCACCAGAATGATTATAATTTTATATATGAACTCTGGAATTCACAAAAAGACCCGTTCTACAGCCTCAGTGCCTTATCTACAGTCGAAACAGTAAGGATCCAAAGCAGCGACCTGCTGAAACTTACTTATAAATCCACTGATGCCGGCATTGCCCAGCAAACGCTTGTATTCCTGACCAAAGGCTTCATCCGCTCATTCAAATTGCTTAAACAGAATCAAACGGATGCGGTAATTGCCTATTTCAGGGCACAACTTGAAGCAGCCATGAGAAAGCTGCAAAGAGCCGAATCGGACCTGCTCATGTTCAATTCAAAAAACAACATCATCAACTTCTACGAGCAGACAAAAGTAATCGCCAGCACGAAAGAAGAACTTGATGTTGACTTCCAGAATAAACAAATCGCCCTTGCTTCCTCCGATGCAGCTATTAAGATAATTGAGAAGAAACTGGAAAACCATGCTAAACTTTCGCTGAACACCAGCGCCATCCTGAGGCTTCGCAATGACCTGACCAACACAACCATGCAAATTGCCAATATTGAGATCGATCTTGGCAATGACTCGGCGACCATCAAACAACTTACAACCCTTAAAAACAAAGTTGAAGCGATTAAACTGGAATTGAAAGACAATATCGACCAGCTTTACCTTGTTACCAACTCAGTTGAAGGCCTGCCCTTGAAAGACCTGCTTAACGCCTGGCTCACAAATGTCGTTAATTACGAAGAAAGCAAAGCCGCACTCAGGGTGCTGACCGAACGGAAGAGGTATTTTCAGAAAGTCTATGAGGTATTCGCCCCCTTAGGAGCCCAGCAGAAGAGATTTGAACGGCTTATCGGTGTTACGGAAAGTGAATTCCTCGAACTCTTGCATGACCTTAACCTTGCAAAACTCAGGCAGCAGGATGATGAGCTGGCCACAAACCTTAAAGTAGTGGACGCTCCTTATTATCCCCTTCATGCCTTAAGGTCTAAAGCTATGCTGCTGGTCCTCGCATCAGCTATACTTGGATTGATCTTTGTCATCATTGTTTTGCTTGCCCTCGAATTCTTCGACACTACTATTAAAACAGGTGAAAGGGCAGAGCGGCTTATCAAACTCAAACTTGCCGGGCTTTATCCTAAAATTGTAAAACAGATTTACAATGTGGATATCGGGTTTATTTTACCCAGGCTTGTTGAAATTATGGCCCAGAATATTAAAATCAGCCTTCACAAATTTTTAAGTAACAGCGAAAAGAAACCAATCATCATTCTTCTTTTCAGTACCAGGGATTATGAAGGCAAAACAACCATTGGCAGAGAGCTCAGCAGGAAATTCAAATCATTTGGAGAAAATGCACTTTTTCTGAATTATATCAAGGAGAACCTGGGGCCGGCAGAAGAATTTGGCAATGGGGAACTGATCCCTCCTGCTGAAGATGAAGTCCAGTATATTATTCAGGATAATTTCTTTGAGACAAAAGACACCATGGAACTCCTGAGAGGTTATGAACATCTCGACCTGGAGTCCTATGATTACATTTTCATTGAATTACCATCCCTCATTAATAATGCCTATCCGATCGATCTGATTTCAAAATTTGACCTTGCCCTCCTCGTTGTAAGGGCTAACCGGTCATGGACCGATGCCGACAAGGCTGCCTTGAATGGATTCCTTTCCGTTACAAAACAACCTACCCAGATCGTCCTTAACGGGGTTGAGCTGATGTTCCTGGATTCGGTTTTCGGAGAAATCCCAAAACCACGATCAAAGTTTCGCAAAACGGTTAAAAGGATTCTGACATTCAGATTTCGTGAAGACAATGTCATTTCCTGATGATGGCCATAATTTGATTCATCATGTGGGCATTCTTAAAACAAACATCGTTTAAGATAGTAAAAGACGCGAATTTCCTTTCATTCGCCGGGAACCTGTCGACCGCCCTGGCCGGCCTGTTTTCTTTTATGATTCTTCTCAGGATGTTATCCATCCATGATTTTGGTATTTGGATCCTGTTTACTACACCTGCCTCCTTAATCGACATGCTGAGGTTCGGAGTAACAAAAGAAGCCCTTGTCAGGTACCTTTCAGGAAGTAATACGGAGGAAAGAAAATATTATCTTGGTTCTGCCTGGGTGGTAGGTTTGCTTATTCTTGCCGGCATTACGGTGATTTTATGGACCGTTGCGCTGCTAATCCCTCATGCCTTGCAGGAAAGCGGCTATTCTTTGTTCTTTACCTGGTACCCCCTGCTCGGGCTTGTCACCCTGCCATGGAATTACGCCTGGTCAATCTTCCAGGCCGACATTGATTTTGGAAAGATACTGTGGATAAGGTTTTTCAACCTTTGCTCATTTCTGGTGATCATCTTCTTTGCCTACCTCTTCATTAAAATTGATGTAAAAACGGTAGTGCTCATATATATTGCGACGAACCTGGCTACTTCCTTGTTTTGTGTTATCCGCAAATGGACCGGCCTTCAGTACATCCGGCATATAAGTAAAGAAAAAGTCGTTGATATCCTGAAATACGGGAGGTATTCCATGGCAACACGCATTGGGAGCAGCCTTCTCAAAGGTGCCGACAGTTTTATTATATCTTTCAGCGCATTCATGGGTCCTGCCAGTGTCGCAATATATGCCATACCATTGAAATACATTGAATTCATTGAGATCCCCCTGCTTAGCTTTGCAACAACAGCCTTCCCCAAACTCTCAAAAATGAGCATGGAAAATAACAAGGAAGGCTTTAAGAGGATTTATTATGCCTATACCGGCCCGATAGTCTATATTTTCATCCTCATTGCGGCAATCAGCCTTGTTCTGAATAAATATTTCATTCTTATTCTCGGAGGGGCAAAATATCTTACGACTTCTCCGCATATTACTTATGTCCTTATGGTGTTTATCCTCTATGGGATGCTCATGCCCCTAGACCGCTTTACAGGAGTTGCACTTGACAGCCTGAACAGGCCGGATAAGAATTTCCAGAAAGTGGCTGTAATGACTATCGCCAACATACTCGGGGATGTCTTCGCAATTTTCGGACTGCATTACCTTTTTCCTTCCATGCCCCCGATAACGATTCTTTTATTCGTTGCAATAGCGTCGATAGTGTTTTCTGTAATCGGACTGTTTATAGGATATCATTTTCTGAAGAAAGAAATAGACATTTCATTCACCCTTATTTTTTCGAAAGGCTTTGCTTTTTATAAAGAATTAAACAAGCGCCTTAAAAACAAAGAACCCTTATTTCAATAGTAACAATGAACCTTTTTCAAATACCTACCGGAGCTGAACTACTCAGAAATCCATTTCTGGTTGGGATCATGTTAATTGCTGCTATTGTCTTGGGCTATGCAATGGCCCTGGGGGGCATGATGACCGCTGCCATTGTCATTGCGATCCCCATTCTTTTCTATTCATTCTACCGGCTTATTCTAAAACCTGAGATCGGTATTACTTTCGCTTTTATCATTAATTTCTTTATCATCGGGATTTCCCGATATATCCCAGTTAAATTGGGGTACCTGATGGACATCACGCTGATATCTACTTATATCGCAATGTTCTTCCATTTTTATGACAAGAAGCTTGACCTGAAACCTGTTCAAAATGACCTGACCTACCTTGCCGTGGTATGGTTCGGATATATTGTACTTGAAATGTTCAACCCTGAGGCAGTGAATAAAACAGCCTGGTTTGCTTCCATGCGTGGTATAGGCTTATACATGTTACTTGTGATCCCCCTTGTGCAACTTCTTTATAATACACCGAAACACCTCGACCGCTTTTTAAAAATATGGGCCATAATATCTATCATCGCATCAGCCAAAGCATGGATACAGCTGAATATAGGGGTTGACCCGTGGGAGCAAAAATGGCTTGATGAAGTTGGTGCCGTGACCCATATCCTGTGGGGGAATTTACGGGCTTTCTCATTTTTCTCTGATGCCGGCCAGTTTGGTGCCGCCCAGGGGCAAATCGGGGTTGTTGCAATGATCATGTTCTTTTATGAAAAACGTTTAAGAAGCAGGCTGTTCTGGGCCGTTGTTTTTATTGCCGGGTATTATGGCATGTCCAGTTCCGGAACCAGGGGTGCAATTTTCGTGCCTTTTGCAGGTGGCGCTTTATATATAATTATCAGGAAGAATGTTAAAGTAATTATAATTGGTGCAATATTTCTCATCTTCATTTATTCCTTTTTCAGGTACACGACAATAGGCGACAGCAGTTACCAGGTATATCGGATGAGATCGGCTTTTACTCCTGATGATGATGCATCATTTCAGGTTAGGCTCAAGAACCAGGCTATTTTTGAAGCTTACCTTAAAACCAGGCCTTTTGGAGGGGGTATCGGTCACGCGGGAAGCAGGGCAATAACATATACAGGGGAGACTTTCCTCTCAAGCGTTGCTACCGACAGCTGGTTTGTTCTTATATGGGCGGAAGCGGGAATAATCGGCCTTTACCTGCATCTTCTGATCCTGGGCTATTTTACCGGCAAAGGATTATATATAAGCATGTTTCAGATAAAAAATAAAGATCTGGAGGTGAAGATCGCCGCACTTTTGTGCGGTGTTTTCGGCATCCTGGTTGCCAGCTACGGCAATGCCGTTCTGGGACAGTTCCCAACCGGCCTGGTCGTTTATATCAGCATGGCCTATGTGTTTATGGCTCCTGCAATGGATAAACTCATTCCCGTAAAACCAAATGAAGTAATAACAGAACCCCTTAGTTAAAATCCAGATGACAGGCGTAGTCGTTCATATGATGATAGGATTTATTCTTTTTACCCCGCTTGGGTTTATTGTAGCAATGTTGCAGCATAGAAGGCAACAGGAACGTGAGGAGGAAGATAAAAAATCTCTCTACTGAAACTCGGAAGGTTAACAATGTTACTTAAGCTTAATGTCTATGGCAGATAAATTTCCAATGGTTTCAATAATCACGGTAAATTATAACCAGCCAGAGGTTACACTTGCTTTTCTTGACTCAATTAAAAAGATTTCTTACCCCTCCTACGAGATAATTGTCGTTGATAATGCATCCCCTACCAAAAAACCTGCAATTCTTAAAGAAAAACATCCGGATATCATTTTAATTGAAAGCAAGGAGAACCTGGGATTCGCAGGAGGTAATAACCTTGGGATCAGGGTTGCAAAAGGGAAGTTCCATCTGCTGATAAATAATGACACGGAAGTTGATCCCGGGTTCATTGAACCTCTCGTGTCAAAGCTTCAGCTCGATCCTTCACTGGGCGTTGTAAGTCCCAAAATCAGGTACTTCTACCATCCTGAATTAATACAATATGCCGGATTTACAGCGATTAACCCGATAACGGTAAGAAACAGGGGGATTGGTTTCCAGGAGACCGATAAAGGACAGCATGACCGGGATTCCTATACTGAATACGCTTATGGCGCAGCCATGATGATCCCGCTAGAGGTAATGAAAAAAGTCGGGTTAATGGCTGATATCTTTTTCCTGTATTATGAAGAAATGGACTGGATGCAGAGGATCAAAGACGCAGGTTATAAGATCGGATACGTTCATAATTCATTGATCTTCCATAAGGACTCCATTACGACAGGGACAATGAGCCCCCTGAAAATATACTACCTGAACCGAAACCGCCTGCTGTACCTGAGACGCAATGTTCATGGCCCCCTGTTTATCCTTGCACTGATTTACCAGTTCCTTGTAGCTGTTCCGAAAAACATACTCGTTTTTCTGATGAAAGGTCAGTTCAAGCTGTTCAAAGCATACAAAAATGCCATCGGATGGCAAATAAGCAATTCCTTCAACCGGGATTTGCATAAAAGCCCAAACCTGGACTGAAATGACAGCCCCTCAATTTCCACTGGTTTCAATTATCACTGTGAATTTCAACGGTTCGGAAGATACCCTTGAAATGATTGAATCCCTTACCAAAATTACATATCCTAATTTTGAGATCATCGTTGTTGACAATCATTCCGAAAATGATACTCCCCGGATAATAAAAGAGAGGTTCCCCTCTGTTACCCTCTATGAAAGCAATATCAATATGGGATTCGCGGGTGGCAATAATCTTGGGATTATGAGGGCAAGGGGGGAATATGTCCTGCTCCTGAATAACGATACGATTGTTGAAAAGGGTTTTCTCGAGCCTCTTGTCAGGAAGATGCAATCAGACCCAAAAATAGGCTGTGTAAGTTCCAAACTAAGGTTTTATTACGACCGCTCGATAATACAGTTTGCGGGCTATACGCCTATCGACCATCATACCATGAGGAGTTTTGCAATAGGTTACCGGGAGAAAGATAAAGGCCAGCATGATGCCGACAGGATAACTCCATACGCCCATGGCGCTGCAATGATGGTTTCAATGAAGGTAATAAAGGAAATAGGAATAATGTCCTATATTTTCTTTCTTTATTATGAAGAAGCTGATTGGAGCTACCGCATCAAAAATGCAGGGTACACCATCTGGTACGTCCACAACTCACTTGTTTATCACAAGGAATCTGTATCGGTTGGGAAACTCAGCGCTTCCAAAGTATATTATCAGAACAGGAACAGGATTGTTTTCATGAGGAGAAACGTAACAGGAAAAGATTTTCAGGTCGGTATCCTGTATCAGCTTGCAGTCGCCATTCCAAAGAACGCATTCAAGTACCTTCTCAAAGGAAAGTTGACCTACTTTCATGCCTACCTCCGGGCCATTGGATGGCATCTGAAAAACATTGTCAATCCACACATTCACGACAATCCATATTTATAATAATCTTTTGGATTCGCTTCGTGTTTCAATTATATTTGCATTAGTATTCGGCTAATCATTAAACTTTTAATATGATACTTGAAATATTAAAGTGGGTTTTTATCGGTTTACAAGTGGTTCTTTTTACATATTTATTCCTTACCACTATTTATTTTTTAATCTTCTCTATAGCCGGTCTTTTCCCTATCAGACAAACTGTTCCCGAAAACAAAAAGCTCAATCGCTTTGCCGTGCTTATCCCGGGCTACAAAGAAGATTCGGTTATCATTGAAGTTGCCAGGCAGGCCCTTGAACAGGATTACCCCAGGGAACGCTATGATATTATAATTATTGCCGACAGCTTCTCCCCCGGGACCCTTGCAGAACTGCGCAAACTCCCGATCCAGGTGATGGAAGTGGTTTTTGAGAACAGTTCCAAGGCAAAAGCGCTTAAGGAAGCCGTAAAAAGGCTGGAAGGGAATTATGATATTGCATTGATTCTGGATGCCGATAACATAATGGAACGGGATTGTCTCGGGAAAATGAACAATGCCATGAACCTCGGGTATAAGGCCATCCAGGTGCACAGGACAGCTAAAAACCAGAATACGGCATTTGCAGTGCTGGATACAGTGAGTGAAGAGATCAACAACCAGATATTCAGAAAAGGTCATTGGGTATTAGGACTTTCTTCTGCCCTGATTGGTTCGGGAATGGCTTTTGACTATGCCTTGTTCAAGGATTATATAACAAATATGGATTTCATTCTTGGAGAAGAAAAAGAACTTGAGATGAGAATGATCAAAGATCAGATCAAGATCGCTTATGTAAATGATGCCATTGTTTATGATGAGAAAGTACAAAAGTCAAATGTATTTATGGTGCAGAGAGCCCGCTGGCTTGCAACACAGTTTATATTTGCAAAGCTCTATTTCCTGCCGGGGATAAAAGAACTGTTTACCAAGGGGAATATTGACTTCCTTGATAAAGTAATCCAGCAATTACTGCCCCCAAGGATATTCCTTCTTGGATTCCTGATCCTGTTAACCGCGATGTCGTGGCTGCTGAATCCCATACTGTATACATGGGCCTGGCTGGCTCTTACTGTCATATGCATTCTGACCCTTATGTTTTCAACCCCGAGAAGGTTTTACAATTTCACCACCTTTAAGGCCATTTTTCTTTTACCAAAAGGATTTTTCATGATGTTACTCTCACTTACGAGGATCTATCAAGCGAAAAAGAAGTGGGACCATACCGTTCATGGCGTGGAGAAATAATCTCAAAGTAATTATACAGAAAACAGGGCAATGCAAAGCTACCATACTATTATTAATATTTTCCAGGTCATAGTTTTAGCTTATCTCGGAGGCAATGCCCTCTATTTGCTGTTCTTTGCCCTTTGCGCTGTATTCAAGCCCGAAACGAAACAAAATGCATTCAACAGGTTCAGGCGTATTACTATTGTGATTACTGCGTTCAAGGAAGATCTTATCATGGATGCAGTAATCAAATCGGCCTTGCAGCAGGACTATCCTGGTGAGATGGTTGAAATCCTGCTGATAGCAGATAATTTTACTGACGAATCCCTTCAACGTCTCAGCCAGTATCCTATCAAACTGGTACAAGCCAGGTTTGAAGAAAGTACCAAAGTTCAGTCACTGAAGCTTGCCAATGCACATTTGCACAAAAGCACCGAGATAGTTGTAATTCTGGATGCAGATAACCTCATGGAAATGAGTTTCCTGAGGAAACTGAACCTTTCACTTGATTCGGGATACATGGTTGTACAATGCCATCGTTCTGCTAAAAATACGAATACGCCGTTTGCCCTCCTGGATGCGATCAGTGAGGAGGTAAACAACAATATCTTCAGGAGTGGCCATGTCGCTATAGGACTTTCATCGGCACTGATCGGTTCTGCAATGGCCTTCGATGTTGAGATTTATCGTAAATATATCCCACAGTTGACGGCAATTGGCGGTTTTGACAAAGAGCTTGAGCTGAAATTACTGAGCGACGGCATTTTTATTGCGTATCTTGAAGATGCATTTGTTCTGGATGAGAAAGTCCAGACATCCAAAGTCTTTTACAAGCAAAGGAAACGCTGGATGACCTCACAAGTGGTCTATTTCGGGAGGGATTTCATTCCAAGTTTGTGGTCATTTATCAGGCACGGGAATATTAATTACTTTGACAAAACTTTGCAGTTCTCTTTACTTCCGAGGGTTTTATTGCTTGGGATACTCGGCCTGGTCAGTATAGCAAATATCTTTTTATACACCCCTGTGTTCAGCTTGCTATGGTTCTGTTCCTTTATAGCATGCGCTATGTCGATCCTTATATCCACTCCAATTGATTTCTACAGAAAAGAAACCATCTTCGCTTTGCTGTACCTGCCAATGGCTTTCATTTTAATGTTTTCACTATTGTTTAAAATACATAAAAAAGACAAGCATTTTATCCATACAGAGCACGACATTCAGACCCTTTAGAAACATAATATCATGCGAATCGGTATTGAAGGACAGCGGTTATTCAGAAAAAAGAAACATGGGATGGATATGGTTGCCCTCGAACTTATCAGGAACCTCCAGCTCATTGATACAACAAACGAATACTTTGTATTTGTCAAACAGGATGAAGATGAATGCCTGCATTCGGGAGGGAACTTCAAAATTGTCAAACTGAGGGATGCTCCATACCCTGTTTGGGAACAGTTTGTCCTTCCATCGGCTGCAAAGAAAGCCAACTGCGACATCCTGCATTGCACCAGCAATACGGCCCCCCTTTCAACTGCAATTCCGCTTGTAGTCACATTGCATGATATCATCTACATGGAGAAGCTCAGCCTGCTGAGCCAGGGATTTACAAATTATCAGAAATTCGGGAACCTTTACCGCAGGATGGTAGTTCCCGGGGTTGTCAGGAAATGTAAGAAACTGATCACGGTTTCGGAATTTGAAAAACAAAGGATTGCTGATTTCTTTAAAATCGGCCCTGAAAAAGTTCAAGCAATATACAATGGTGTAAGCGAACATTTCAAGCCGGTTACCGACCCGGCAAGCCTGAATGCTGTAAAGAAAAAATACAAGCTTCCCGACAGGTTTTTCTTTTTCTTCGGGAATACTGATCCGAAGAAGAACACCAGGGGGGTACTGAAGGCATTGTCGCTGTTCCTTAAGGCATCTGTTGAAAAAATACCGCTCGTAATGCTTGATTACGACAGGGAAGCACTGGCAAAACTCATAGAGGATGTGGGCGACCCTTCATTGCACGAACATATAATCCTTACCGGGTATGTCCCGAATACTGAACTTCCGGGGATATACAGCCTCAGCACTGTCTTTTTATACCCGTCTCTAAGGGAAAGCTTTGGTATCCCAATGCTTGAAGCAATGGCATGCGGCACGCCCGTGATCACTTCCAATACTTCATCTATGCCGGAAGTGGCTGGGAATGCTGCTTTGTTCATTGACCCCTTTAAACCGGAACAGATTACCGAAAACATGTTCAGATTACTGTCTGATAAGGCTTTACGATCAGGCCTGATTGCTGGAGGCCTGGAACAGGCTAAAAAATTCACCTGGAAAAATATGACTCTTGGTGTCATACAGGTTTATAATGAAATAATTTCAAACAAATAATACTATCTATATGCCAACAGGAAGAGATTTTATCGTGCACAGTATTCAGCCATGGGATACTTTCGTAGCCACCGTTCTCAAATATATTACGATGGAACTATGCAAGACAAACAGGGTTATCTTTCTTGATACTCCCCTGCAAAGGAGTTTTCAGCTTTTCAGACGCGATGCCCCGGAGAGCATAAAATACCGCAAGGTATTCAGCGGGAAGGATGAAGACCTGGTGCAGATCAATAAGAACCTCTGGGTGCTTTATCCGAAGACAGTCCTTGAGTCTGTAAACTGGATTTCCAATCCCGGGCTTTTCGATTCATTGAATAAAATGAACGACAGACGTTTTGCCCGACAGGTTAAAACCGCCATCGACAGGTTGAATTTTAAGGATTATATCGTTCTTAATGATACATCGATGATCAATGGTTTTAATTTTAAAGAACTTCTAAAACCTGCAGTTCAGCTGTATTTTCTCAGGGACCATGTCACGAAAGTAGCCTATCACGCCAGGCATGGTGTGAGGCTGGAACCACTGCTGATTAAAAAATCTGACCTCGTAGTAACCAATTCGCCTTACTTCTCCGACTATGCAACCAAATTCAATCCAAATTCACATTTTATCGGACAGGGTTGTGATATTGATCTGTACCGGGATGATGATGGAACGCTGAAGGTTCCTGATGAACTCAGCACAATACCCCATCCGCGGATAGGGTATACCGGGAATCTCACAAGTATCCGGCTCGATATTGAGCTCCTTGAGTATGTTGCAGAACAGCGCCCCGACTGGAGCATGGTGCTTGTTGGGCCCGAAGACCAGGCCTTCAGGGACAGCAAACTTCACCAGCTTAAAAATGTTTATTTTCTCGGGGGAAAACCCGGGACTGAATTACCAGGTTATGTGAAGGGATTTGATGTGGCCATCAATCCCCAGATTATAAACGAGATTACCAATATCAATTATCCCCTGAAACTGGATGAATATCTTGCTATGGGAGTACCTGTCGTTGCTACAAAGACATGGTTTATGAACTTCTATTTCTCGAACGATTCATATCTGGCTCCAACCAAGGAAGACTATATTACTGAAATAGGGAAAGCCCTGGCAGAGGACAGCCCTGAAAAGAGGAAGGACCGGATCAGGGTTGCCAGGAGCCATTCCTGGGCAAATTTTGTCAATAAGATCTACGAGCAGATAAAGCTTCTTAAGAAATAACAACCAACGCCAATGGATGACAGCGGAACAATGGATATTGTAATCACGAGCCTGCAGGGGATTAACTATGCTGCAGGTTCCAACCCGGTGAACCTTGCTTATGAATTTTCACGGAAGCACAGAGTATTGTATGTGAATTACCCCGCAGACCGTATGTCGGTCATGCGCCACCGCAAGGATCCCAATATCATTAAAAGGCTGTCGGTAATAAAGGGGAAAGAGGATTCGCTGGTTAAAATAAAGGATAACTTATGGACCTTATATCCCAGGACCATACTGGAGTCCATCAGCCAGATTGGGAGCAACCTGGTGTTTGATTTTCTGAATAAGGTCAACAACCGGAGGTTTGCCAAAGAGATCAGCAAAGCCTTGAATGTTCTCGGGTTCACGAATATTATTATTTTCTGTGACAGTGACATGTACAGGAGTTTTTACCTCAAAGACCTTCTGAAACCGGCTAAATTCATTTATTACTCAAGGGATAATATGATAGCCGTTGACTGGTGGAAGAAGCAGGGAGTGAGAATAGAGGCTGCCCTAATTAAAAAAGCCGACCTTGCTGTCGCGAACTCGGTCTACCTTGCAAACTACTGTAAAAAATTCAACCCTAATTCGGTTTATGTCGGCCAGGGTTGTGATGTCAGCGCGTTTGATTCAAACCTGGTCACAGGTCCGGCCCCGGCCGAGATCGCCGATATCAGAAGGCCGGTAATAGGTTACATTGGTGTACTGTACAAGCTGAGGCTCGATATAGGGATCATTTCCTTTATTGCAAGGCAAAGACCGGGATGGAGCGTAGTTCTGATAGGCCCGGAGGATGATGCATTTAAAAACTCCGATCTTCATACACTCCCCAATGTATACTTCCTTGGGAGCAAACCGCCGGATTCACTCCCCCCCTACCTGAACTGTTTTGATGTTGCAATCAATCCGCAAATACTGAACGAAGTCACTGTTGGGAATTATCCGCGTAAGATCGATGAATATCTTGCCATGGGGAAACCTGCTGTTGCTACCCAGACTGAAGCGATGAGCGTGTTTAAGGAGCATGTCTACCTGGCAAACTCGAAAGAGGATTATGTACATTTAATCGGGCTCGCATTAGAAGAAAATTCCAGGGAAAAGATCCTTGCACGTGAGAAATTTGCAAGGGGCCACACCTGGGAAGCAAATGTTAATGAAATTTATAAAGCAATAGGATAAATGGAAAAGGAAAGCAGCACAGCACCGGGAGCTTCCGCCGGAGGTTCCCTGATGGGCAGGATAAAATCCAATCCGAAACTGAAACTTTTCGTTATTAACCTGCTGACGCCAAAGAACCAGGCAAGGCCCAGGTTATGGGTGAAATTATTCCTGAATCCGTTCAAGCATAAACGGGGCCGTCATTCGTGCATACGCAGGAGAACCAGGATTGATGTATTCCCATGGAATGATTTTGTGCTTGGGAAAGACTCCACAATCGAGGATTTTGCGACTGTCAATAACGGCGCAGGCCCTGTTTATATTGGTGAACGATCAAGGATTGGCCTGAGCTGTACTGTGATCGGACCTGTAACCATTGGTAACGACATTATGCTTGCCCAGAACATTGTTCTTTCAGGGCTTAATCATTCCTACGAAGACCTGACAAAACCAATCAGCCATCAGAAGCAGACAACTTCGATGATCAAGGTTGAGGATGAGGTTTGGATCGGAGCCAATGCAGTGATCGTTGCCGGGGTTACCATAGGGAAACATTCTGTGATTGCAGCCGGCAGCATTGTAACCAAAGATGTTCCTCCCTTTTCAATTGTCGCCGGTAATCCTGCAAAGGTGTTGAAAGCATACAATCCTGAAACAAAACAATGGGAACGAAAGATTTAATTAGGACCTCAATATCTGTTTTATGATGGTACTGAAAATTACTGTATGGGCTTTTCTTTTCATCGTCTTTTATGCCTATCTGGGATATGGGATCCTTCTGTTTTTTCTGATCAGGATAAAACGTCTGTCAGCAAAGAAAATAACTGTTACGGATGAAAGCTATGAGCCGGAAGTAACGCTGTTTGTTGCCGCTTACAATGAAAAAGACTTTGTGGATGAAAAAATCAGGAATTCCTTTTCCCTCGAATACCCAAGGGAAAAGGTCAGGCATGTATGGATCACCGATGGTTCCGATGACGGCACTCCCGACATACTCAGAAAGTATGAGGGCGTCGAGGTTTATCACCAACCCCAGAGAGCCGGGAAAATTGCCGCAATGAACCGCGGCATGCAGTTTGTAAAAACACCTATCGTGATCTTTTCCGACGGGAATACAATGCTCGGTCGGGAGTCGGTAAGGAGGATAGTCAATTTATTCAAAAGGCCGGGTGTTGGCTGTGTTTCAGGCGAGAAAAGGGTTTTCAACAAAGAATCTGCAGCAGCTACGGAGGGAATCTACTGGAAGTATGAATCCACCCTGAAAAAATGGGATGCCGAACTGTATTCGGTCGTTGGGGCTGCAGGCGAGTTATTCGCCCTCAGGACAGAACTATTCAGGCCTGTAGAGCCGGATACATTACTGGATGATTTTATCATTTCACTGCGGATTGCAGAACAGGGTTACACAATACAATATGACCCGGAGGCCTATGCTATTGAAAACCCTTCTGCAAGTGTCAGGGAGGAACTTAAACGGAAGATCCGGATCTCAGCCGGTGGAATTCAATCGGTAATACGGCTGAAGGAATTGCTGAACCCTTTCAGGTTTGGCCTTCTCTCTTTCCAGTATATATCCCACCGGGTTCTTAGATGGACCCTTGCACCACTGGGTCTTCTAATTATGCTGGTGTGCTCGGGTATCATCACATTTACCGCTGGCCTTTTCAATTTCAGCAGCATATATGTCTGGCTTTTCTGGGGCCAGCTCCTTTTTTACTTCCTTGCAATTCTCGGATGGTTCCTTGAAGAGCGGAAGATAAAAATCAAATTGCTATACATCCCTTACTATTTTTTCATTATGAATCTTGCCGTATACCTCGGATTCGCAAGGTATGTAAAGAAACAGCAATCGGTTAATTGGGAAAGGGCCAAGCGGGGCTGAATGAAATTTAATCCTGATTATGAAACAGAAGCAACATATTCTTTTTTTACTTGCCGTCATCCTCACGGTTTTATCTCCTGACCTGGCGTTTGCCACGCAGTTCATCTTCGGTCCCGACAAACCGGTAATAGACGGGCGGGGCAATGCATCAGCCGTGAAACCCGGTGATACGATCTATATTTCTGCATCAACCCGTCAATATATATTACTGCGCAGCCTTCATGGCACCTCTGCAAAACCTATCCTTGTTCAGAATCTTGGCGGGATTGTGATTTTAACAAACTCAAACTACGGCATAAAATTCGATACCTGCTCCTGGATCAGGTGCATCGGAACAGCTGATCCGGGCTCTTATGGATTTGTTATCAGCGTTGTCAATGCAGGGGTGGCAATACAGGGATTAAGCTCATGCATTGAAGTTGCAGGGGTGGAAATATCTGCGGCTTCCTGGACCGGGATTGTCGCAAAGACTGATCCCGATTGCAGTTTCAAGTCAACAAGGGGTAATTTTATCATGAGGAACATCAGCATCCATGATAATTATCTTCATAATATTGCTGATGAAGGCATGTATATAGGGCATTCATACTTCAGCGGCTATACAATACATTGCAATGGAAAAGATACCCTGGTATACCCACACCTTATTCGCGGACTGAGAATTTATAATAACCGGGTTGAAAATACCGGATGGGACGGGATACAGGTTTCCTGCGCAGATTCAGCCTGCTTTGTAAATAATAACTTTATTCACCTTGACAGCCAAAGCGAAGCAAGCGGGCAAATGAGCGGCTTTTTGCTTGGAGGCGGATCGTCATGCAATTGTTTCTCAAACTTTATAAAGGACGGAAAGGGCGATGGCATTGATGAACTGGGACAGGGTGGAAACTATATTTATAATAATCTTATTGTGAATCCCGGGAAGAATTTCAGCGGTTCAGGACAGAAACACGGCATCTATATTGGAACGCAAACCCCGGCTGCAGGCAGGGGCTATCAGATCGTTTTCAATACCATTGTTTCGCCCAGGACGAACGGTATCGATTTCAGGAGTACCTCGGCGTTAAACAGTGTGGCATCGGACAATATTATCGCTGATGTGCCGGGTTCATATATTAAACTTGCTCCCGGAACAACGCTTGTCCAACAGGACAATTTGCAGGTTGCCGCAGTCAGCGATGTAAAGTTCATTAATCCTTCCGCAGATAATTATGACCTCCAGCCTTCCTCCCCTGCTGTTAATAAAGGTTCGGCAGTTTCCGGATTGCCATTGAACACTGATATAATAGGCAGGTTCAGGCCGTGGCCGTGGAAATATGACATCGGCGCATTTGAATGCCATGATTCATTGCTTCTTTTTATAAATGAAAACGCCGAGGCGCCTGGTTTGGAGATCATCCGTTGCTGCCTTGTATCGGGGGTGATGAAGATAAGTTTAAGACTCGAAGAGAGGGAGTCTCTTTCGGCAGATTTATATTCCCTGAAGGGGGAACATATTTCAACCCTATGCAATTCGGTATCAGGCCCGGGCCCTGTCGAAATTGAGAAATTTATTGGAAGACTTGAGGATGCCTGTTATATTTGCATTTTTCGCTTTGGCGCACGATCGGTGAACAGGAAAATTTACGCCGGTACGTTTTAATTATGCAACTGACAAAAAGATGAAACCAGCCCTGAAGAAACTAATACCTTTCTGGCTTGCAAAAAAGCTCAGAGGAGCCTATCAGAAGGCTTCTGCGATCATTCTGCGCGGTGATGTATATTACTGCCCCTATTGCGGATATTCTTTCCGGAAATTCCGCCCCGGGGGTATTGACCTGCCGGTAATCTACGAAAAACAGATTGTTGGAGCCGGATATCGTCTGAATGACGTTTGCCCGCGTTGCCATTCCCTTGACCGCGACCGCCTGGTATATCTTTTCCTCAGCCAAAAAACAAACATTCTTTCGGCACCCTTAAAGGTTTTCCATGTTGCCCCCGAAGGCTGCATCAGGGCAATGCTTAACCGTTTGCCAAATATCTCTTATGAGGCGGGAATGAAATACCATGAAGGTTTTTATTACGAAAGGACTACAAATACCCTGGATATTACGAGCCTTAAATTCGAAGATGAGGTTTTCGATATCATTATTTGCAATCATGTTCTTGAACATATCGAAGACGACATGAAAGCCATAGGCGAACTGCACCGCGTGTTAAAACCCGGGGGCTGGGCTATATTGCAGGTTCCGATTTCGAAGATTCTCGAGAAATCATTTGAAGATCCTTCGGTAAAAACACCTGAACAGAGGGAGAAGATTTTCGGACAATATGATCATGTAAGGATTTACGGGCAGGATTATCAAAGCAGGCTTGAAAAAGGAGGGTTTGTTGTTAAGCGGCATAACCCATACCGTGACAAATGGCCTATAGAGCTTGACAGGTATGCCATAAATCCGGATGAAGATTTATATATTGCTTATAAATAACTAAAGATGAACTCATTAAGCATTTTTCTTGCCATTTTATCGGGCTTGCTGATTGTAATTGCAGTTTTCCAGAACATCAAGGCCAGGAATAAATCAGCAGATTTAGAAAATAAATTTAAAAGTAAGGACAGGGAGCTTCAGAATGCCCTTGCAAAGTTAAGGGAATATGAAGCCGGGATCGACAACCAGGTTATCGAGAGAACACTCGTTATTAAAGAAGAGTATGACGAGAAAAGGGACAGGGATATGATTTTGAAGAAAGCTTTAAAAAAAGCTGAAGATGCAAATTTCCTTCTCAACTCTTTTCTTTCTAACGTGAGTTCAGAGATCAGGACCCCTCTGAACAACATTATAGGTTTTGCAAGCCTGCTTGAAGCCGAGCTTTCGGTTATTGAGAACAAGGAATTGTTTGATTATGCCCACGCCGTTCTGGAAAGCGGTGACAGGCTGCTTCACTTGCTGAATAACATTATTGATATCAGCAGGGTCGAGTCAAACGATTTTACTCTTAAACCCATCCCCTGCTCGGTAAACGGGATCGTCGCAAATAGCATCCAGGTGCATCTTTTTCAGTCTAACAAGAAAAAGCTTAAGCTGAATTTTAAACCGGGAGATATCCCCGAAGGACTTGCCGACGAAGCAGGACTGTCCAAAGCTCTCAGTATCGTACTTGATAACTCCATAAAATTCACGGAACAGGGCTTCATCAATATCTCAACCGATTTTCATAAAGAAAGGGACATGGTTTCCATCCGCATTAAAGATACCGGAACGGGAATTGATCCTGCATTCATACCCGAGCTTCTTGCCCCGTTTAAAAGCGAGACAACAGGGTTCTCAAAAGAGGGTAAGGGTACCGGCCTTGGTTTGCCGCTTGCTAAAAGTCTTCTTGAGATGATGCAGGGGATATTGGAAATCCAGTCAGAGAAGGGTGTTGGAACTACAGTAACACTTTTTTTACGGACCCGGGATGCGTACTCCCAGGAATCGGCACCCTCATCACAGGAACAAAAAAAGAAGGCCAGGGGTCTTCACAACCTCGACATCTTTATTGTTGAAGATGACATGATGAACAAGCTGGTGCTGACCGAGATGACCAAGTCGCTTGGCACAGTCATTGCAGCCGTTAATGGAGACGAAACCCTGAAAATAATTAAAGAAAAGGCTGCCGAGAACAGGTTCTTTGATATTATGCTGTTTGATATTAACCTTCCTCCTCCCTGGGATGGTGTAAAACTGATGCATGAGATACGTAAGAACTGGAAGCAATATAATTCCATTCCCTTTATCGCCCAAACTGCTTATGCAATGGCCGGGGACCGCGAAAAACTGCTCGAAGCCGGTTTTGATGATTATATTTCAAAACCAATTAACCAGCAGCAGTTATATTCAATAATGAAGAACCAACTGAATAAGTTTTGATTTTATGGATGAATTAAAAGCAACTGAAATCGAATTACGTTTAAAGGAACTTGAAGTTAATTATAACCAGGCCCTCAAAGACCTTGAAAAAGCAAAGATCAGAGCCTACGATGCCGATCGTACCAAGACCATCTTCCTGGCAAATATGAGCCATGAGATCAGGACACCTATGAACAGCATCATTGGGATTTACAATATTCTCGACCAGACAAACCTGAGTCCCGAGCAGCGTGAACTCCTTGAGGTCATTAACATCTCAAGCCATAACCTGCTGGCTATCATCAATGACATTCTTGATTTTTCCAAGATAAAAGCAGGGCAGCTTAAGCTTGAAAACAAACCTTTCCTGCTTCACGAGGAAATCCATCAGGTGATCAAGATGTTGTCGCTAAGGGCAAAGGGCAAGGGGATTGAACTTTCTTACAGGATCCAATCGGCGGTGCCGGAATGTATTATCGGGGATGCCGTACGCCTGCATCAGATACTTGTCAACCTTACAAACAACGCATTAAAATTCACCCTTGAAGGTTCGGTTGTAGCATCTGTTGAGATCCTTGATGTTAACAGGCTTGATGACCTGAGACTTACCGAGTACCTTCCTGAAGAAGTATACTCTATGAATTCTCTTCCCCCGGGTTTTGTCCTGTTGAAATTTGAAGTTACCGACACAGGGGTGGGTATCCCTGAGGATGAACAAGCCGATTTGTTCCAGGAATATGCCCAATTGGACAGCCCGTTGATAAAGCAATTTGAAGGTACCGGATTAGGCTTATCTATTTCAAAGAACCTCATCGACCTGATGAGGGGTAAAATCGGCGTGACAAGTAAAAAAGACATTGGTTCTACATTCTGGTTTACCTTATTATACGAAGCCGGTGATATTGAAGCTTTCAGGAATAACATCAGCCAGAAACAAAATAAAGTAAAGAAAAGCAGGCCGTTAATGATATTGCTGGTTGAGGACAATATTTTAAATCAGAAATTTGCCGCTACAACACTTACCCGGTCGGGGCACCAGGTTGAGATAGCAGAAAACGGTAAAATCGCTTTTGAGAAATTCCGGGATAAGCATTATGATCTGATCATTATGGATATTGCCATGCCTATTATGGACGGCCTGGAATCCACGCATATAATCAGGAATTTCGAGAAAGAGCAAAGGGAGAAAGACCCTGTAAATGCCAGGCCTCCGATAAAAATAATAGCGGTAACGGCCCATGTAATAATGACCGACCGGGAAAAATGTATTTCGGCAGGAATGGATGAATACCTTGCTAAGCCCTACAGGCCCAAGGAACTCACTGATGTGATCGATACGCTTGATATCGGATAGGTCAGAGCTTCACCACTTTTAAATAATACTGCCTGTTGTTATGCTTCACGAGCAATATGTAAACACCTGTTTTTATATCAGAAACAGCAAGTGAAGTGGTTTTGTCCTTTATGGGGCATGAAGCAACCAGTTCTCCTCTGAGATCGAGCAAACTGGCATTATCTCCTTCACCAGCCTGGTCTTTCATCAGTATGCCTATACTTTCATTGAAAGGATTTGGATATACCGCAAATTGTCCATCGCCTGACAAATCGTGAATTCCGTCGGGGCATTTAATAAAACTGATCAAAGTTGTATCCTTTGAAACACAACCCGCTTTTGTAGCATAAACCCCAACTATGAACTGCCCCAGGCCATAATCTTTATAATTTATCACTGTGAACTGGGTCGTATCTCCGTTTGACCATAAGTAATTATCAGCTCCGGTTCCTCCATCCAGGTATATGCTTTTATTCGCGCACAGGATGGTGTCGTGTAATTTCGGTATAACCGGAAGGGCATTTACATTTACATACAAGGTAGCTGTATTGGAACAACCCTGGTGGCTTGTCTCCTTATACCAGACTGTATCTTTACCAGGCCTTGCATATTTAGGGCAGAACTGGCTCCCTCTTACACCTGAACTTCCTCCATAAATTCCCGGAGGAGCACCGGGTTCGCCTTTCAACAAATAACACGAGTCATCATTTGCACAATATTGCGGAAGAAGCCCTGACAGTTTCACATTCGGAACGGGGGCAACATGGATCAGGGTCGTATCATCCGCAGAACAATCCCATTGAGTTGTAACATGGACGGTATACCTTGTAAGGGAATCAGGCCTTACTTTTATTGAAGCCGTTGTATCTCCCGTACTCCATAGGAAGCTGGTTCCTTCCAGTGCATGAAGGACAATGGAATCTCCCCTGCAAATTGTTGAGTCCTTAAAAAGCCCGGGTACCGGGATTGGGTGCCTGATGATATAAATGCTGTCGCGGACAATGTTTCCAAGGATGTTATATACTTTAACCCGGTATAAGGTCGAAATTTTGGGAGAAACTGTTGGGTTAAAGATGGTGGTGTCAGTCATGGTCGAATCATACGGACTGGAAGTCCAAACAATATAATCAGAGCCTGTAATGGTATCGAGTATTGAAATGTTAATGCTTCCGCCTGCACATGCAGCGGGTATGCTATCTGACCTGAATCTGAAAAAGCAGCTGTCGACAGCGCCATCCTGGCTATGAGCAATTGCAAACACACTGTCTCTTCCTATCCAGAAAGAAGTTGGTTTGAGGCTTTTCATTAAACCTGCCGTATCGACTGAAAACCTCATGGAATGATTTCCCTTGAATGTCCATGATATAGTTAATGGGTCATAAACTGACGCAATAACAAGATCGTTCATATTGATGGGAGGGAATTGTACGTTGGCTGTTTCCTCCTGGAGAGGATACCTGGATTTATTTAAGAAACCTGAGGAGCGGAAGTCAAAACCGCTGACCTTAACCGTGTCATGAAAAGCTGTGTCATGAGTGATAGTGAAATTTGCAATATTGGCCGAATCCGGGACGTTAACAGTTTTTGAATAGGGCATCCATACTGTTGAGTCTGATTTTATTTCAAGCGTTTGAGTTTGGCTGAACCCGGGGAAGCTTACTTCAACCTGTATATTGCTGGGGTGGTTCCTCAGGCATTTTGTATAAATGGTAAACTTATTCGATCTTTTCTCAAGCCCGGCAAGACCTGTAACCTTGCAGATCGTCCCCCCTCCTTCTATTTTAAAGCTCTTCCCGCTGCTTGACGGGGCTCCGTCCGACGGATCAAATCTGCCATGTATGTTAAGGGTGTCATCATCAAATCCATCAGGCCATCCATTATGATCCAGATCAACGTCCAGTTTCGGAAAGATGTTTACTACCTTTTGCGCAACACTGTCGTAAAGCAAGGCTTTCCACTGGGAGTATGTCCTGATCGGTATGTTGTTTGAGGAACACCAGACCATCAGGCTGTCCATGCGGTGAAGATATGCATTCCACCCCCCGTATGAATTAGTCAGTCTTGCAACATCAAAAAGAACATAATGTTTAGCAATAGCTTCCGCGATTATATGGGAATTGGATCTGAAGCTTGTACTTTCCATTGACAAGGCTTCGCTGTTTATTGCAAACTGTTTGTTTTTACCCGGGTCAAATTCGTTATAACAAAACAAGGATGGATTAATAAAGGAAGTGGATTGCTGAAACCCAAGTTTAACGCCAAGGCTTGCCTGTAATTTCAACGAGCTGATCCAGGGATAGGCCCCATCGGGATGGATCCAGGTGTATGGCCGGGGAAGATGCAGGGAATCAAATATATCAAGGGATCGTTTACCCAGGATCTTTACAGCCGAATCATGCATAACAACATTAATATTCTGAATCTTGTGGTAAAGGAAATGCCAATGATCTGAAAAGTTTTTAGTTTCATCCCAGAATGACCTGAGATAAAGCGTATCGGGATCAGAGGTATTGACAGATTGAACATTATAAAACAAACATAAACTGTCGACAGGATGACCAAGATAAATCGCGAAATAGGCTGAGGGTGAAAGCAGGTCATGAAATTCACCTGGTTCATAGCTGATAACTTTGTTCCCGAAAACATTAATAAAGCCTTCTCCATGAGAATGTGTTGTATCGTAGGCAGAGTATTTAAGGCAAACTTTCTGGCCATTGATATGATCAACCCCGGGTTTCTTGCTGAACAAATTTGTATCCTGATAATTTAACACATTTAAAAACTGGGTGGCGTGGGTCGGGGTATTGTCCATTAGTTCGATGCCGCGGAGTGATAATGCTTTTAAGGTATCAACATATTGAGGTACCAGCGGAAGCACATATGAAGTGATGGCGAAGGAATACTTTTGCCCGTATTTCGACAACAGGGAATCGTAGGAATGGACTTTGCTGATGGGCGGATTTTCGTCTATTCTGAAGCCAATACCTCCCCTTTTTGTAGCATTCTGGCTGATTCCGGCTGAAGGCAGGAGCATCGCAGAAGCAACAATTAACAGAAGAATATATTGCATCCCTTTTCTAATCATTTTCAATAGTCTTTAATCTTTAATGGAGCAGCTTTTTTCTGCTTTTTTCCCTGTAGTACATAACCCAGTGTAATTTCGTGGGTACCTCCGCTTTTTCCCATCATTGCACTGCCTGAAAATTCGTAGTTATATCCTAAAATGAAAGAATTTGCGATGCTGAACCCGGCATTTGCCACTATGGTGTTTCCCCTGCGGTAAAGGAGGCCAAGCCAGAAACTTTCCCTGTATTTAATCATCAGGCCTGCATCTATTAGCCATGGAGCGCCCTGCATGTTGCGATAAAGCACATCAAACTGCATTCCCCAATCCTTACCAAACATTAGAAGGTAATTCGCATACGCCTGGAAGTTTGTCCCCATTGTTAGGTAATTGGAATACTGGGTTTCCTGATAAAGGGACCTGTTATTGAAAAGGTAGGGAAATCCAACACAGACATTGAGGGTTTTAAATGAATACATCAGGCTTGCGCCGCAATTAACATAGGTTTCCGTGGCTTTCCCGGAAGCATTGACCATGGGATCATTCGCATCAACAAGAATAAGGTTTGAAAGGTCGATTGAATTCTGGTACAAACCAGGGCTGATACCAAAATGAAGATAATGATCGGCTGCCAGCTGGAGGTGGTAGGCATAATTTAAATTTACTGAGAAATACCTGACTATTCCTGCCTTGTTAAGCATGATGTTTGTCCCAAGACCCATGTTTTTATATGGTGTACCTTCAATATTGACAGCTCCGGTTACAGGAGCTCCCGGGATACCTGTCCATTCATTTCTCTGGGTCAGATATACCTGGAACAATGAAGAAATGCCGGTGAATGAAGGAGCCAGTATCCCCGGATTGATGCGGTACTCATCCAAAACCGGGTATTGCTGGGCGTTAGCGATCCGCAAAGCAAACAGTGAGATAAGAAACAACAGCAACCGGAATCTTTGCATAGTTCAGGACTTCATATGGTCATTTTAAGATATTCACGTTTCCTTTATAAAGAATTTGATTAGAACAGCGGACGAAATAATAGTAAGTGTCATTTTCCAGCTTTTTCCCGTTAAATGTTCCATCCCAGTCATTATTGTAATTACTGCTTGAAAATACTTTAATTCCATAACGGTTAAACACATTTGCCTCGCAAGGTTTAAAATCACTAAGGTTCAGGATGTTCCATTTGTCATTAAGGCCATCGCCGTTTGGTGTAAAAAGGTTGGCGATTACAGGTTCTGGGCCAGGTTCTGTGACTGTAACATTAAAACCCGCCTGGCCGGAACATGATTGTTCGAATGCTTCAACTGAGTAATAACCTGCTTTGGTGATCAGAATGGAGTAGGTTTTTGCTTTTGTGGACCACCTCACACTATCATATGTACCCCTGACGCTGGCAATCAGTGTATCACCCTTCCGCATGACCGTATCCCTGGAATAATCGATAATTACTTCCGGGTTTCCTGCCACTTTTAAAGAATGGGTCACTGAATCCTTGCATGAGTCATTGAAACTTGCCACCATTGTTACATGGTAAGAACCGGAGTCAGGATAGAAATGGGTGGGATTTTTAGCGGTTGAAACCATGCTCCCATCTCCGAACCTCCACAGGTAATGAACGGCTGTACTATCTCCATAGATGAGGGTCAGGTTAGTGAACCTTGCCGGTTCCTGGATGCAACCTGAAGTTGCAGAAAATAATGCGGTGAGGAAGTTCACCGGAACAAGTTTATAAATTGCTTTTGCAATACCATTTCTGGTGATGGCTTTTAACCCGACGTTATGATTTCCGGGGGAACCATAAATAGCTGTGTTTACTGTGTCATTGCCGTCATTGAACTTCCCGTCGCCATATAGATCCCAGGCAACTGAGATAATAGAATCTTTTGGCAGTATGGTAGTATCAATGGAACAACTGCTTTTAAAATGGGTAGTTCCTCCCAGGCAAACAGTGGTATAAGTGAAATTGACCACAAGTTCCTGCCCTTGCGAGGGCAGGAACCAGGTCAATACTAAAATGGCAAGCAAAATCTTCCTCATTGGCAGAGTTTACTTCTTTGGAGTTGCAGGTTGAGGATTTTTCACATCGAGAAGTTCGACATCAAAAACCAGTGTGGAATAAGCAGGAATTGTTCCCATATCACGTTCACCATATCCCATGCTTGAAGGAATGATCAGGATCGCTTTGCCACCGACATTCATCATAGCTATGCCTTCGTCCCATCCTTTAATGACCTGTCCCTGGCCCAGGGTGAAATCAAAGGGTTTGTTCCTGTCGCGGCTCGAGTCAAATTTAGTTCCGTTTAAAAGAGTTCCTGTGTAATGGACCTGGACAGTTTTCCCTGCTACAGCCTTTGCACCGGTTCCTTTTACTTTTTCAATGTAATAGATACCGCTTGCCGTAGGTTTGGCTGTGATGTTTTTCTCTTTCAGGTATTTGTTGAGATTAGAAATTTCATCAGTCTTGCTTTTCTTCAGTTTTTCGTCGGCTTTCTTCTTTTCTACGGCAATGGTTTTTTCGTGATCTGCCTTGGTTTGAACATTGACAATTTCAAGATCATAAAGCATAGTTGAGAATGGAGGAACCACGGCTCCCCTTCCGGCTTCGCCAAAAGCAAGCTTCGAAGGAACGATGACTGATGCTTTCCCGCCTTTTTTCATCATACCGATGGCTTCCTCGACTCCCGGAGTGTCAAAACGCTTGCCATACTCAAAAGTAATGGGCTCGCCCTTGTCATATGACGAAAAAAGCTGTTTGCCGTCGATCAGGGATACTTTAAAATGGACGCTGACCCATGTTCCCGAATCAATTTTAATTCCATTTCCTGCAACTGATTCCAGGAAATAGATGCCCGAGGTTGTAGGCTGCGTCGTAATGTTCTTATCCTTGATGTATTTTGCAAGGTCGGCCTGTTCTTTCTTAATAAGGGTTTGAGGATTGTCGACCGTGAGGAGCTTAAGATAGAAGGTAATTACGGAATTCGTATCAACAAATTTCGGACGGGAAGGCTGACGGAATGTTTTTTTAAACAAAGAATCAGCATTGATCAGAAACACAGCGCTATCGCCGGCTGATAAAAGCTTTAAACCTTCGTAAATATCCCCTTTAAAATCGGAAGCGGGTAACTGGAACCTGATTGGTGTACCGCCCTGGTTCTTTCGGCTGTCAAACATGACAGAGTCTTTATACTGCCACTTCATCTGCAACGACACCCAGTCACCCATCCTGGGTTTTATAGTGTCTTTTGAACCTTTAATAATTTTATAATACAAGCCATTGACAGTTTTATCATATCCGGCATATTTGGATGAACAAGCGAAAGTCGTCAATGCCAGCAGTGATAAAAATCCCAACGATTTAATGAAATTGTTTTTCATGTTTTTGATTTTAATTGTTATTAATTGGTATTCTGAATTGAACAGTGTATAAATTGATTATGTGTAATTATCTTAATGTCAATATTTTAATTGAAATATTTTATATTTTCTCAATGTGTTAAATATTTGAACAAGATAGTAAAGTCCATAACAGCCGGATATATAAAACCAGGCTTACTTATTAACACTTTGTCAAAGGTTATTAACGGCTTCCCCGTTCCGTATCAAGGATTTGAATATCATAAACAAGGCTTGCGCCTGCAGGGATTTTTTTCAGATCTCCCATCAACCCATACCCAAGATGGGACGGGACGATAAGCCTGGCGAAATCGCCCCTACAAAGAAGCATCAGGGCTTCCTGCAAACCGGTTTCCCCTTCGGAAGTTCCGGGAAAAATAATCTTTATTCCGGATGATTCTGAATCGTATACGTCATTGCCGTTAAGTAGCGTAAGTTTGTATTTAAGATGTACTTCCTCTCCCTTGTTGATTTTCGCACCTTTCCCTTTACTGTAGACCATGTACCTGAGCCCTGTCGGTGTTTTGACCATCTTCCATTGATGCCTTGAAATGTAATCCTCAATTTCATCATTTTCAGACCTGACAACCTGCTGGTTGTAATTAAGCAGTTTCTCATCCATCATCCTGATGTGGTCAGTTGCCCTGGCCCTCCTTGTTTCAGGTTCACAGGAGGCAAGACAGAATATAAGGCTTGATGCCGAAATGACTGTAAATAACAGTTTGCAGGCCCCTGAAACAAGCGAATGGGTATTGGCGAACATCCTCAGTCGTTATAAACATGTTTCAGCTGTTCCCTGAATTCAGGAAGCAAGGAAAGGAAACGATCAACAGTCTCCCGTATCGACAGTGAGCAATTGGCTCCTGAGGCATTGCTGTGCCCTCCCCCTCCGAAATGCTCACGGGCGAGGCGATCAACAGAAAAGTTGCCTTTCGAACGGAATGAAACCTTGACTTCATCATCTCTTTCCATAAATAGTGCTGCAAGGTTGATATCTTTGATTGAAAGGGCATAATTTACAACCCCTTCAGTGTCGCCTACCTTGTAATTGAACCGATTGAGATCTTCTTTTGTGAGAATAATGTATGCGGTATGAAACTCATGAAGTACGGTAAGCCCGCCACTGACTGCATAACCAAGAAGCCTTAAACGGCTTTCGGAGTATGTGTCGTAAATAAGGCGGTGAATGTGTTCTCCATCAATCCCAAGGCTGAACAGCTCGGCGGTGATAAGATAAGTTTTAACGTAATTGCAGGCATAACTAAAAGACCCTGTGTCGGTGGCGATTCCCGTATACAGGCATTCGGCAATTTCTTTGTCCAGAAAATGCTTAAACCCTGATTCACAGATAAAATCATATATCAGTTCGGATGTGGAAGATATCCTGCTGAAAGAAATTTTCAAACTGAAGTCCTCGGAAGGGTATAAATGATGATCTATGAGAATTTTTGTGGTGCCGGTACTCCTGATATACCTTCCAAGCTCATTAAGCCTGTTTAGATTATTAAAATCAACACAAATAATAAGATCCGACTCCCTTATAAATTCTTTGCATGCCTCGGGATCCTCATCAAAAATTAAAATCTCCTGTGAACCCGGAAGCCATGCAAGAAATTCAGGATACAGGTCCGGAATAACAACCCTGGCCAGGAAACCCCGTTTTTTCAGGTAACGATACATTGCTAAACTTGCCCCGATTGCGTCTCCGTCGGGGTTCGTATGGGTGGTTATAATGATTTTGCCGGAGCGGTCCAGGACCTCCTGGATCTTATGAAAATCCGTATTTTCTAAATAGTTTTCCATCAATGAGGGCACAAAAGTACATAATTTTAAAAATAGTCTTACTTTTGCCGCCGTCTTATTCAATATTTAGCAAAATGACAGGAACCCGCACATTCACCATGATCAAACCTTCTGCGATATCGGCAGGGCATACAGGAAACATACTTGCCATGATTGAAAAAGCCGGATTCAGGCTGATTGCATTGAAACTTATCCATTTAACCGGGCAGCAGGCCGGACAGTTTTATGCCGAACACAGCACTAAAGGCTTTTATGAAGATTTGACCCGCTTTATGTCTTCCGGGCCCATAGTTGCGGCAATCCTCGAAAAGGAGAACGCAGTGGCCGAATTCCGCAAGCTTATTGGTGCAACGGATCCATCAAAGGCTGAACCCGGAACCGTAAGGAACCTTTACGGCAAAAGCATCACCGAGAATGCTGTTCATGGCTCCGATGCAGATCTGACTGCCGAAAGGGAAGGCAGTTTCTTCTTTTCCCATCTTGAAAGAGTTTGATTATCTGAATGTAAGCTTATCATTCAGGATAATATTCCCTGAATGTCCTGTTTTTATAAAAGATCACAATCCGTTCAGCAGTTCCTTCTTTTACCGCACCCTCGCCAGATTGCTCTTCCAGGGTAGTGTCTCTTTTTGGGCTCTTAACTTCCTTCTTACGCGATATTTCCCTTTTAATAATCTGATCGTCAGACGTTTCACTAATATTATCCAATGACGGCCGATCCAGATTTTCCTGCCCGGGGAACAATCCCTGCAAGAGAGATGGCTGCAGATTTTTTGAAATTTCATCCCTGGTACCAGAACCATGTTCATTCTTAGTTTCCTGAAGAGATACTTCATTGAACAACTCAACAGGTTTCCTGAACACAGGTTCTTTGCCAAAAAGAAGCCAGTCAGGATTTACTTCCGGAAAGTAGGCAAGTATCTTCAGGACGAATTCCATACTGGGTTTATTTCTGCCCGATACGAAATGTGAAATACCCGAACGCTGTACTTTAATAGCATCTGCCAACTGCGAACTTGTCAGGTTCTTTATCCGCATAAGTTCAAGAAGCCGCTCAATCATTTGGACTTAAATTATAAGTTTACCTAAATTTATTTATTCGAATGATTTACTGATATATAACGAATTAAAAAGTTAAACATTATCATTAATTTACTTTTGTAAACTTGCTAATTTGCGTAGTTTACATATGTACATTACAGAGATCAACAATGTAAATATAGAATAATTACAAGTGTAACCACCTTGTCATTACAATATTTTTCCGAGGATAATGAAATAATGCACTTATTAACAGTCCTGCATTGCTTATATACACATTAGCCAAGGAAATATCGCTGATATAGTATTGTTATTTGTACAGTCCGGCATTATATTTTATAGGTCTTGCATGGAAATACAAATGTTTACAAGTGTAATTACATTTGTAACATATGGATTAAAACAAAGGCCCGGCTGAGTTTCATCTCAACCGGGCCTGCCTGATATAATCTTATGTGTTTAATCTGGCTGTTTGATCATTTTAGTTCTTGCATGGTAAAAGTCAGAGTCAATCAGTATGATATAAACACCTGGTGTCAGCCCCGACAAGTCATTAATATTAAGCTTGTTCTCCCCTGCCGCAATGTTAACTTCTTTTTCCCATGCATTCTGGCCAAGTGAATTAATAAGCTTAACTGATACCCTCCCTCCTGTTCCGGAGGTGACGCTCAGGGTGGTCATGCTTAGAACAGGATTGGGGTAGGCATGTAAACTATTACTTTCATTAAGGTTGTTTATCGACATTATAGTCATTGCTTTAACAAAATCAGGAATGCCGTAGCCAGTAAGACTGTCGGGAGTGGAAGCATGATTACCGGCGCGTTCGATTGCTTTCTTAATAAAGGAATTGGCAAAGGCTGGTTCAGCCTGCATCAGACAAGCTGTCATGCCTGCGATAATGGGTGCAGAGAACGAAGTGCCGCTTCCCCTGCTGATTCCCCCGCCTGCATCCTGTATTACAGTGAGACCTCCCATGGCTGCAACATTCGGCTTGACCCGGCCGGCAGTATCCACCCCTAATGAACTAAAACCCACTCTGACCCCATTTGAATCAACAGCTGCACAGGCAATTGCAAAATCGGCATCAGCCGGCGCACTAACACAGCGCCAACCCGGATCATTGCCTGAGTTCCCGGCACTTACGATTACCACAATTCCTTTGCTGAAAGCAATATTTGCCCCCCTTGTACAAACTGTTGTATGCCCGTTCATGTCAGCGCAGGTATGATCCCTGAATGTTGAATCAAAAACAGTATAACCCAATGAGGAAGTGATTATATCAGCCCCTACACTGTCGGCAAATTCAGCCCCTGATACCCAGTTATACTCCTCAGTTTCATATTCATGTGATTTTTCTTCTGTTTTTAACAGCCAAAAACCGGCCCTTGGAGCAGAGCCTATCAGGTAACCAGGCATAATTCCACCCATGATAGAAAGTACCCACATCCCATGCTGGTCAGAGGGATCATCAAAAATAGGGAGTCCGTTCTTGACAAAATCCTTATATCCAAGTATTTGATTGTTAGCCCTCAAGCTGTCAAATGCAGGCAAAACAGGAACATGATAAAAACCTGCGTCAAGCTGGGCAATCACTTTCCCCTGACCGCGAAAACCGTTTTGATGCATGACGTCCCCGTTTACAAGATGAATCTGATCAAAGGATATCCCATAATCATAAGCTGAGGTGTGTTTAATTGACGGCAGGGACATTGGAATCGGAACTATTTGATTTTCAATATCAAATTTATCCAATGATTCTGATTTGCCGGTTTTCAGGATGGAGACTTTTGTCACTGACTTAACAAAGGGCAAGGCTCTGATTGTATGGATCAGGTTTGTATCAGCCAGGTATATCGTGGTTCCGTTGAGCCATTTTGTTGGATTAAGTATTTGAGCTCCTGTATTTTGTACAGAAAGTATGTAAGCTGGTGTAACCGGAATGTCGTTGAACTCATACCCTATCCCCATTGACAGCCGTCTTTGTATTGCCCTTTCGCTTAAGAATTGTTCAGGGTGATCAAGTGAATATGGGTTCTGGTTCTTATCTTTAAACTCTATAAAATACTTATGCGGGGCAACCTGGGCGGATATTGTGTATCCATAGAATAGCATGATTAAAGCAAGCAGTTTTTTCATCTTTTAAATTATTTCAAAAAATATTTAAATCCTGGGGGTTTAATTTGACAACATATAAAATTAAGCAATCGTATACAAAAGTGATAAAAAATCCGTTAAAGGCGAAAGATTGACCAGGGATTCAACAAGATTTAGCAAGATTAAAGCTGTTTTGTATCTTCGTGAAAAAATTCCCAATGTTTTCAGAAAGTGATCTTATACAAATAAACGACAGGGATATGGGTGTTGGTACCCTTGAACGCCAGGTCAGCCATTTCAAACATGGTTTCCCGTTTATAAGTCTTGAGAAGCCTGCGATTGCTGGTGATGGCATTGTTTGCCCGGCTGATGATGAAAGAGAAAAATTCATGCGCTTTTTTGAGCAGGGCATTGAAGGTCTTGAAGTTGTAAAATTTGTTCCTGCATCCGGCGCAGCCAGCAGGATGTTCAAGCATTTGTTTGAATTCAGGGAGAAATATGAAAACGGTCCGTCTGGTGAGGCCCTTTTTAACAATGACAGAGGTTTTAATTCAGTATGGTATTTTATTACTCATCTCCAGGAGATAGCATTTTATTCCGAACTATCGTTAAGGCTCGACCGAGATGGCCTCAATCTTCAGGACCTGGTTAAAAACCGTGAATTCTCTACTATTATAGACTATATCCTTACCGGGCAGGGCCTTGATTACTCCAACCTGCCGAAAGGTCTGATAAAATTTCACGATTATCAGCAAGGGGCAAGGACTTCCGCAGAAGAACATATGGTTGAAGCTGCTTTATATGCAAGCAATAGCAGCCATAAAGCCAGTCTGCACTTTACAATCTCCCCGGAGCACAGGTCAAGGTTTGAGGGCCTGGTGGATAATGTAAGGGCCTACTATGAATCAGCACTAAACGTTCACTTTGATATCAGTTATTCTGTTCAGAAACCATCTACTGATACCCTTGCTGTTGATGAGGAAAATAAACCATTCAGAAATGCTGACGGCAGTCTGTTGTTCAGGCCCGGCGGGCATGGCGCTCTTCTGCAGAACCTCAGCGATATAGATGCGGATATTGTTTTTGTAAAAAATATTGACAACATTGTTCCCGATCGTTTAAAAGAGCCTACGGTCATTAATAAAAAACTGATAGGTGGATACCTGTTATGGATGAGAAAGCACATTTTTGAATTTCTCACTAAAGTTCATGAAGGAAACTGCACAACGCAAAACATATCAGATATTATAGAGTTTGGATTGAAGTACCTCTCCCTTGACATGCCGGTCAGTTTTTCAGGTTTGACAATGGAAGAGAAGGTCAAATGGCTCTTCGAGAGATTAAACAGGCCGATGAGGGTTTGCGGGATGGTAAAAAATGAAGGCGAGCCCGGAGGTGGTCCATACTGGGTTAAGAACACAAATGGCGGGATATCACTGCAAATCGTCGAATCTTCCCAGGTTAATTTAAAAGATCCCCGACAGCTTTACGTTTTTCGTTCTGCGACCCATTTCAATCCGGTCGACCTTGTATGCTCATTTCGTGATTACCAGGGCCACAAATTCGATCTTGCAAAGTATGTAGACGAAGAAACAGGATTTATTTCTTTAAAATCAAGCGGGGGGAAAAACCTTAAGGCATTAGAGAGACCGGGTTTGTGGAACGGGGCAATGGCCGACTGGCTGACGGTTTTCTTGGAGGTTCCGGTCATCACGTTTAACCCGGTGAAGACAGTGAATGACCTTCTCAGGAAGGAACATCTCGGAGAATGATGGAAATGGAAGAAAACCGCAAGGGTTGTTTATTGGTAAACAGGAAAATCAGGTGGGGATTGACGGCCTGGGGCTGGATTCTGCTCATCCTCATACTGACGGTTCCTTCTTTTCTCTTTTTCAGGAACCTGTATTCCATTCTATCCCCTGTACAGCGTGAAAAAACAACAGTATTGGCCCTTGAAGGGTTTATAAGTGATTATGTGTTGGCCGATGCCATAAAGGAATTCAAACAAGGCCATTATTCACTTCTTGTGACAACGGGGACACCCATCGAATCGGGGGGATTGTTGTCGGAATACAAAAACACAGCGAGAGTTGCAGCGGAATCACTGAAGAAACTGGGATTTGATTCCACCAGACTGGTGGTTGTTGAAACAGATGAGATCATGAATGACAGAACATATAATTCCGGACTTGCTCTCAGGTATTGGCTTCAAACCCACAGGCCGGATATTAAAGCGGTCAATCTGATGACAATGAGCGTTCACGGAGCCCGTTCACGTATTTTGTTCCAGGCGGCAATGGGGGATTCGATAAGGGTCGGGATAATTTCACTGCCGAACATCTTCTATGGCCCAAACAACTGGTGGCACTCAAGCAAAGGGTTTAGGGAAGTTATGAATGAAGCTTTTGGCTTATATTACGTAAAACTGTTCTTCCGCCCTTATGAAAAAGAACTAAAGAAGACACGAAATAATTGAAGAAACCTGATGAAAACCTTAATAAAACTGTTATTACTGGCTCTTTTTTACGGCTGTGTTTTCCCTGCATCAGCGCAAAAGGGGTATAAATTGCAATTCCATATTAAAGGTCTTAAAGATACGACATGTCTCATTGCAAACTATTACGGCAGCGGGACATATATTAAAGACACATTGAAGCTTGACAAATCAGGGAAATGCACATATGCTGCAGCTGCGGACCTGCCAAAGGGCATTTATATTTTTATTATTTCCGACAAAAATTACTTTGATTTCATTATTGATAAGGATATGGAGTTCAGCATAGAGACTGATAAAGCCAACACTCTGAAATCAATGAGCATCAAAGGTTCTCCAGACAACATATTATTCTATGATTACCTTAAGTTCAACAAGCAGGAGTATGACAAGGTACAGGCTTTCCAAAAAGAGATGGACAAACATTCAAAGAACGCCGACTCGGTTAAATTTCTCTCCGACAGCATTGTTAAGCTCAACAAGGTCATCATAGAGTATAAACTGAACATTGTTAGGCAGCACCCGGAATCGTTTGTCGCTTTCATGATTAATATCATGAAGGAACCTGAAATACCCCAGGCCCCCATCCTTCCGAACGGCCGCAAGGACTCTGCTTTTGCATACAGGTATTACAGGAATCATTTCTGGGACGATGTAAGCTTTACCGATGACAGGGCTTTACGAACGCCTGTATTTCACGCAAAACTTGTAAAGTATTTCGATAAAGTTCTTCCCCAGCTGCCTGATTCCATAATCAGTGAAGCCGATTTCCTGATCGAAAAATCAAGGATCAACCCTGAAATGTTCAAATATATGGTCTGGTTTTTCACCCGGCACTATGAAAATTCAGATATCATGGGGTTTGACAAGGTTTTCGTCCATGTAGTAAACAAATATTACGTAACGAACCAAACCCCATGGGTGGACGAGACTGTAAAAAAGGAGATCATAAAAAAAGCTGCCAGGATGGAATCGCTTTTAATCGGGAAACGGCCTCCCAACATGATCATGCAGGACACCAGCCTGCAGCTGGTCTCCATGTATAATGTAAATGCAAAGACGTTGCTGATACTGTTCTGGGATCCTGAGTGCGGAAATTGTGCCCAGGAAATACCAAAACTGAAGGAATTTTATGATAAAGACCAGTTGAAATTCGGACTGGAGATCTACGCTGTTTGTACCGATTCGTCCATGGTTAAAATGAAAAACTTCATCAAAAAGAAGAAGATGAACTGGATCAATGTTAACGGTCCACGCACACTTACCGGGGAACTCCATGCGCAGTACGACATTATTTCCACCCCGGTTATCTATATACTCAACGAGCAGAAGGAGATCATAGCCAAAAGGCTCGCCGTTGATCAGATAGAAAAATTTCTTGAGAATTATTACAGGAAAAAGGACAGGTAAAAAAAAGGCGCCTTGTGCAGGCGCCCTTTTTCGTTATTTATTTTCCTAATTGTTGACTTCTTCAACAATAGCTTTAAAAGCATCAGGATGGTTCATTGCGAGGTCGGCAAGGGTTTTGCGGTTCAATGCGATATTTTTTTCAGCAAGTTTTCCCATAAAAACCGAATACGATAATCCGAACTGGCGCACACCTGCATTGATACGGGTGATCCACAGACCGCGGAAGTTCCTTTTCTTGGTACGGCGGTCGCGATAAGCATAGCCCAGTCCTTTCTCAACCGAGTTTTTAGCTACGGTCAGAACATTTTTTCTTCTTCCAAATTGCCCCTTGGCTTGTTTAAGGACCTTTTTCCTTCTGGCCCTGGAGGCAACTGCATTTACTGATCTTGGCATTTTTTTACTTTTTTTTGCATCAGCGCCCCTATTCTACAGGGATCTTAAAGCTGGTTGCAAGTTCGACATAATTTAATTTTGAAGCATTTCCTTAACATTAGCGGCATCGGCCTTGTCAACGAGTGTTGAATACGTAAGATTACGTTTCCGTTTCGTTGACTTTTTGGTCAGGATGTGGCTTTTGAAGGCATGCTTTCTCTTGATTTTTCCGGTACCGGTTAATGTGAACCGTTTTTTCGCGCCGGATTTCGACTTCATTTTTGGCATGATTCTGTTTGTTATTATTTGAGGTTATTAAAAGTTCTTATTGCTATTTCAAAATTCGGTTATTCTACAATTCGCTTTAATTCAGCATTCAATATTCCTTATTCAATATTCGGTATTCGTTTATTTCTTCGGCGCTATGATCATAATCATTCTTTTTCCTTCAAGCCTTGGCATTTGTTCAATCTTCCCGTAATCAACGACCGACTGGGCAAATTTCAGTAGGATGAGTTCACCTTGTTCCTTATATATGATTGAACGGCCCTTGAAGAAAACGTCGACTTTGACTTTTGCACCTTCTTTCAGGAATTTGATTGCATGGTTCAGTTTGAAATTGAAATCATGGTCATCGGTATTCGGCCCCAGACGAATTTCCTTAATAACAATTTTAGCCGTTTTGGCTTTCATTTCCTTTTGCTTCTTCTTCAGCTCATAAAGGAATTTCTTATAGTCCACAACCTTGCATACCGGCGGATTTGCGGTCGGGGATATTTCAACCAGGTCAAGGCCGATGTTTTCGGCAATATTCTGAGCCTCCCTGAGGTTATAGATACCCGGCGTTATGTTCTCGCCAACCACACGCACAACCGGTGACTTGATATTCTGGTTGATGTTGTGGAGATCCTCCTTTTTTTGCGGCCTTGTGAACCTTCTCGGATGTTGATAAGGTGTTGCTATATTTCCTCCTTTTTTAAAAAGTGAACGGTGAACGGTGACTGGTGACTAGTGACTGTTCAACGGTCACACTATTGTAAATCTCCTAATTCCTTGTTTACTTCTTCTTTTATAAACCGAATAAATTCTTCAACTTTCTGCGGACCAAGGTCTCCCTGTGTGTGTTTACGCACCGAAACGCTGCCTTCAGCTTCTTCCCTCTCTCCTACTACCAGCATAAACGGCACCTTGGAGAGTTCAGCATCACGTATCTTCTTGCCGGCCTTTTCGTTACGGTCATCTATCCGTGCACGAATTTCGGAATTATCCAGCAAATGCAAAACTTTTTTTGCATACTCAGTATATTTCTCACTGATAGGAAGTATGATAGCCTGATCGGGGGTAAGCCACAGCGGGAAGTTCCCGGCAGTATGTTCCAGGAGCACGGCAACAAAGCGTTCCATAGACCCGAAGGGGGCACGATGTATCATCACAGGGCGATGTTTCTGGTTATCGGCCCCTATGTATTCCAGTTCAAACCGTTCCGGAAGGTTGTAGTCGACCTGGATTGTGCCTAGCTGCCATTTCCTTCCGAGGGCATCCTTGACCATAAAATCCATCTTCGGGCCGTAGAATGCCGCTTCCCCTGGCACTATCACGGTATTCAGATTACGTTCGGCTGCGACTTCTAGGATCGCCGACTCGGCTTTCTCCCAGTTTTCGTCTGAACCGATATATTTTTCCTTGTTTTTGGTGTCACGAAGTGAAATCTGAACAATGAAATCCTTAAAATCGAGAGCTTTAAAAATCAGCATAACGATGTCCATCACCCCCTTGAACTCATCCTTGACCTGTTCAGGTGTGCAAAAGATATGGGCATCGTCCTGGGTAAATCCCCGTACACGCGTAAGCCCGTGAAGTTCCCCGCTTTGTTCATAGCGGTATACGGTGCCGAACTCGGCAAGCCTTACAGGCAGGTCGCGGTAGGAACGCGGCTTATGTTTATATATCTCACAATGGTGAGGACAGTTCATTGGTTTAAGAAAGAACTCCTCGCCCGGAACCGGGGTCGTTATCGGCCTGAAAGAACTTTCGCCGTATTTCTGAAAATGGCCGGATGTCTTATAAAGCTCAACATTACCGATATGCGGGCATATCACAGGTTCATATCCGGCTTTCTTCTGAACCTTTTTCAGGAACATTTCAAGGCGTTCACGAAGTTGGGCGCCACGCGGCAGCCATAGCGGGAGCCCTAGCCCCACTTTCTGGGAGAATGTGAACAACTCAAGCTCTTTCCCCAGCTTGCGGTGGTCGCGTTTTTTGGCTTCCTCGAGCAATACCATGTATTCTTCGAGTTCCTTTTGCTTGGGGAAGGTAATACCGTAAATACGGGTAAGCTGTTTGCGTGTTTCATCGCCCCTCCAGTATGCACCGGCAATATTCAGAAGTTTTACAGCCTTGATGAAACCGGTATCGGGTATATGCGGGCCCCTGCAGAGATCGGTGAAACGACCTGATTCATAAAAAGTGATTTCCCCGTCGGCCAGGTCGGTTATCAGCTCGGTCTTGTACTCGTCGCCTTTCGTGGTAAAATATTCAATAGCTGACGATTTAGCAACCTCTTTCCTTAAAAATACCTGCTTTTCCTTTGCAAATTCGAGAATCTTTGCCTCTATTTTTGGAAAATCTTCGGATGAGATCGTTCGGTCGCGAAAGTCAATATCATAGTAAAATCCGTTCTCAATGTCGGGGCCAATCCCGAATTTAACTCCCGGATACAGCTGTTCAATAGCTTCAGCCATCAAATGGGCCGATGAATGCCACATCGCAGACTTTCCTTCAGCATCGTTCCAGGTAAGAAGTTTCAGGGTGGAATCGGAAGTAATGGGCCGTGTTGCATCCCACACCTCATTATTAACTTTTGCAGCCAGCACATTGCGCGCCAGTCCTTCGCTTATACTTTTCGCAACTTCCAGCCCGGTGACACCGCTAGGGTATTCTCTTATGGAACCGTCTGGCAAAGTAATCTTGATCATTACTATACCTCTGTCAAATTAGGGGTGCAAAATTACATATAATTAAGGAAACCGCCAAGAATCATTGCAACTTATCTTAATATCCTTCTGAAATGCAGTATTTTTACACGAAAATGAGAAGGAATCTTGGCTGAAATAAATTACGACCTGGTTATCCTGGGTGGGGGGCCGGCAGGAACCGCCTGTGCCCTTTCCCTTTTGGGTTCAGGACTGCGGATAGCATTAATGGAAAAGCAGAAATTCCCGAAAGACAAGGTTTGCGGGGATGCGATACCCGGGGAAGCCATTAAAACCCTGAAGCAAATTGTCCCCGGTTTCGACCGGGAATTCCTGAAAGTAACACAAAAACTCCGGACCAGGGGATCGGTTTTCCATTATGACAACAGGTTTTTTCTCAAGCATTGGGAGAACGAGGCCTACACATGCAGGAGGCTGTATTTTGACAACTTTTTACTTGAACTTGCCTCATGCTTGCCATCGATAACCATATACCAGGAAGCAGATGTTGCTGATATAAAGAGGACGGCTGAAGGCTTTATAGTGATTACGAAAAGCGGGAGCCTGGAAATTAATTGCAGAATGATCGTTGGTGCTGATGGCATAAACGGATTATCCTCGAGCTTGCTGGGAGGCAATAAAATCAGCAGGAAACACCATGTTTCAGCGGTTAGGGCCTACTTTAAAGGAGTTTCAGGTGTTCGTGAAGACCTTACTGAGTTCTATGCCGGGAGGCATTACGGCTCAGGGTATTTCTGGATCTTTCCCATTTACGGCGGGCTTGTAAATGCCGGTTACGGTTTGTTATCCGACGAAATATCATCCGCAGACATCAATCTTAAGAAAGCTTTCACGCGAATAATGCAGGAAAACGGGCCCTTGCATAAAAAATTCATGCATGCCGAACAGCACGGCCCGTTGGAAAGCCGTGGGATTCCCCTCGGCTCGTGTAAACCTGTTATCTCAGGCGAAGGGTTTGTGCTGGCCGGTGATGCGGCATCCCTGGCCGACCCTCTGAGCGGGGCCGGCATCGGGAACGCTGTTGTTAGCGGGAATGCATCGGCAATGCAGGTCTTGAGATGTTTCAGATCGGGGGATTTCAGCAGCAGGGCAATGAAAACCTATGACCTTGATATAAAGGAAAGACTTGGAAAAGAACTCAGGAAGAATACCTTGATCAGGAATGCCTTCAGCAGATTCCCTCTCATTCCGCGGCTTGCTTTTTTATTAGGGGGAAAACTCAGCGACAAGATATGAAGGCGGGGATTATTTCCCGGTGACGCTGAACTCGGTGCGCCTATTGTTGGCCCTGCCCTGCTCGGTATCGTTTGAATCAACCGGACGTGTTTGTCCGTAACCTTTGAAACTCAGTCGGGAAGCAGCTATCCCACTTGTAACAAGATATTCATATACTGCTTTTGCCCTGTTTTGAGAGAGTTCAAGGTTATGTGCCGGTGTGCCCATGATGTCGGTATGGCCGCTGAGTTCTAGCTTTATCGAGGGGTTTGCCTTCAGCAGGTCAAGAAGTTTATTAAGTTCAGCAACAGATTCCGGTTTTAGCGAGTATTTATCCGTATCGAAGAAAATATTCCTGAGGATTACAGTTTCACCAACTTTGACGGGTTTAAGGCCAATGTTCCTGATGAACGGCTTGTCGATACCATGCAAGCCCTTAAGAGAAAAATTATCGGAATAAAACAGGTAACCATCCTTTGAAACATTCAGGGCATAATCCTTATCGGAGGGCAGCACTAGCATGAATTCCCCGTTTACCGGGTCGGAAACCGACCGTGCCACGGTTTTTCCATCGCCGAGGTTGATGAGTTCAAATTTAGCCTGCAGCCTCTTTCCCGATTCACTGTCAAACACAATGCCTTTGAAATATGTTGAAGGAACCGGCCTGGCTTCCTGATAAAGCGGGAATGAATAAATGTCCTGCCTCCCATACCCGCCTAATTTATCTGACGAAATGTACGCCTTATCACCCCTGGAATTAACAATCAGTACTATCTCGTCGAAGTTCGTGTTGATCGGAAATCCAAGGTTGAATGCCCTGCTCCATGTACTGTCGGGTTTACGCCTGCAGTAAAACAGATCAGAACCACCCATCCCGGGATGCCCCCTCGAAGAGAAATAAAGGGTTTGCCCGTCGCCATGGATGAAAGGCGCCATCTCTTCATAAGGAGTGTTTACCGAATCCCCGAGGTTAACAGGCTCGGTCCAGCTGCCATCGGCTTTCAGTTCAGCCTTCCAGATATCCGAACTTCCCTTTCCTCCCGGGCGTTTGCTTGCAAAATAAAGTGTTTTGCCATCGGATGAGAAACAAGGTTGCGAATCCCAGGTTGTGGAATTGACGACAGGCCCGAGGTTTTCGGGTTCATTCCATCCCTCCCCCATTCTTTTTGACCAGAAGATGTCGCAGCTTCCGTATCCGTCGGGGCGGTCACAGCCCGCAAAAAACAGGTATCTCCCGTCAGGGGAAATATTCAGGGCACCCTCGTTTCCACCGGTGTTAATGGGAGGCCCCATATTTAAGGCCCTGTGCCAGATGGAGGAATCTCTTTTCAGGGCCAAATAAAAATCTTCCTCGTAGCCTTTGAGTTCTTCATTCTTTTCGCTTCGAGGGATCTTGCGGGTAAAATACAGACATTCTTCATCGGTGGTCACGGCATTGATATATTCATCAAAGCTGCTGTTAATACTGTCGCCCAGGTTTACCGGACTGAACGGGACAGGATGTTGTGAAGCATAAACTCCGAACCTGGCATTCTCAATCTGGGCCAGGGATTTTCTGCGCTTGGTATCAGGGACGTTCTTTCCTTCGAGGTAATGGGAAAAGTCAGCTTCAGCATCCTTATACCGCCCCAGGTAAAGTTCCAGCCCGCCTATAATAAAGTAAAGGTTGTTCGAGAAAAGGGGATTTATTCTGAGAACCTTTTTATACTCGGTAATTGCTTCAGCCGGCTTCTTGAGGTCCGAGAAAAGGTCACCCTTCAGGATCAGGGCTTCACAGAAATCAGAATCTGCCCTGAGTGCCTGGGTAACTTCAATAATGGCCTGGTTGTAATCACGTGCCTGGTATGCCTGCATCGCGGCATCAAATGCCTTTTCGGCCTTTTTATTGCTTGTCGATAACTGATTGCCTGCTTGCTGGGCCCGGGTACCGGTGGCAAGCAGAATGATGAAAAGGATGCAGTATGAAGTATGCAGGAATTTCACGGTATCCTCATATATTTATGGCTCTGCAAAGACACCCTCCATTGAGGGTGTTCCTTGATATAACTGATGATGCGGGGCAATATTGTATTCCTCCGGCTCCATTCGGGCTGAAGGTATAACAGGCAACCAGGCCTGACTCTCTCCTTGTTTTCTTCAGCCCAGCCAAGATCTGTTTCATCCAGGATAATCACCTTGAGTTCATCGGCTTTAATGCAAATCTTGTCCAGAGGGGGGCTGCTTTTTTTTGGTGAAAGGCATAGCCAGTCAGGATCTCCGCTTAACGGACGGGAACCTGAAGTTTCTATAAAAATTTTAATATGATGCTGCCTTAGCCCCTGTGAAAGATAATTCAGATTGTAGTTAAGGGGTTCACCTCCCGTGATGACTACGGCTTTTCCCGGGAATTCAACCGCTCTCGAAATGACCCCGTTCGTATCAACAGGGGGATAAAGCCGGGCATCCCAGCTTTCTTTGATGTCGCACCAGCTGCAACCTACGTCGCAGCCGCCGATACGGATAAAGTAAGCAGCCTGCCCGGTATTGAAACCCTCGCCCTGGAGTGTGTAAAACTCTTCCATCACGGGAAGCAGCCTCCCTTCGGCCAATAAAATATCTGCAGTCTTATCCAAAGAGACTTATTTGATTTCTTTCTTTGCGGCCTTCAGGGTATTAAGAAGAAGGGAAACAATGGTCATGAGCCCCACTCCTCCCGGGACCGGGCTTATGGCAGAACACTTCCTGGAGACCTCGTCGAACCGTACATCTCCCTTTAGCCTGAAGCCTGATTTTGTATCAGTGGCAGGTACACGGTGCATCCCCACATCAATCACCACAGCGCCCTGTTTAACCATGTCGGCAGTGACAAATCCCAATTTGCCCATGGCAACTATCAGGATGTCGGCATCAAGGCTGTATTTTTTAATGTCAGGGGTGTAACTGTGGCAGAGGGTAACCGTTGCATTTGCATTTTTTGCTTTCCTCGAAAGCATAAGGCTGATGGGTGTACCAACGATATTGCTGCGGCCAAGGACAACAACATGCTTCCCTTCGGTTTCAATATGATAACGCTCAAGCAAAGTCATAATGCCAAAAGGTGTTGCCGGAAGAAATGCCGGCAGGTTCAGCATCATGCGCCCGACATTGGCCGGATGGAAACCGTCGACATCTTTCAATGGGCTGATCCTTTCAATCACCTTGTGCTCATTGATATGCTTCGGGAGTGGAAGCTGGACGATAAAACCGTCAACATCCCCGTCATTATTAAGAAAATCAACAACATCAAGCAGGTTTTTTTCTGTAAAATTCTCAGGATACTTGTAAACGGATGAAGTAAACCCGACTTCCTTGCAGGATTTCTCCTTATTTGCCACATAAGTCTGGCTTGCAGGATCTTCGCCTACAAGCACCGCCGCCAGGTGAGGCGCAGGTTTCCCCTTGTCGATAAACTCAAGCTTGACTTCCTTTGCAATCTCCGATTTGATCTTTTCCGATATTGTTTTGCCGTCGAGAAGAATCATATGATAGAATTAGTTCTGGCGCATATTCCGCATGATGTTGCCCATGTTGCGGCCTTTGTTGGCCGTAACCATTTTCATCATTTTACGGGTATCGTCAAATTGCTTAATCAGTTTATTTACATCCTGTATGGTAGTCCCTGAGCCCTCTGCAATACGTTTACGCCGGCTGCCGTTGAGAATAGCAGGGTCACTCCGCTCAGCAGCAGTCATGGAGCAGATTATCGCTTCTATCCCCTTGAAGGCATTGTCATCAATGTCGACATCCCTCAAGGCTTTGCCCATACCCGGCAACATGCCCAGAAGGTCCTTCACGTTGCCCATTTTCTTGATCTGCTTGATCTGGGCGAGGAAGTCGTCGAAATTGAACTGGTTCTTGGCAATCTTTTTCTGAAGTTTCTTGGCTTCCTCCTCGTCGAATTGCTCCTGGGCTTTTTCTACAAGCGAAACAATGTCGCCCATGCCGAGGATGCGGTCTGCCATTCGTTCCGGGTAAAAAACATCCAGGGCATCCATCTTTTCGCCGATACCGACAAATTTGATGGGTTTGTTAACCACCGACTTGATGCTGAGGGCAGCACCCCCGCGGGTGTCACCGTCAAGCTTGGTAAGTACGACCCCGTCAAAATCGAGTCTCTCGTTGAAGGCTTTGGCCGTATTAACAGCATCCTGCCCTGTCATCGAGTCAACCACGAACAGGATCTCATGAGGATTGACCGCCTGTTTAATATTGTAGATTTCATCCATCATCTGCTCATCGACGGCCAGGCGGCCTGCCGTATCGATGATGACTACGTTATGCCCGTAATCCTTAGCATATGAGATGCCGTGTTTAACAATTTTAACGGGATCAAGGCTCCCGTCCTCAGTGAATACTTTTACATCGACCTGTTCACCGAGGACCTTTAACTGGTCTATAGCGGCGGGACGGTATACGTCGCCGGCTATAAGCATGGGGTTCCTGCCTCTTTTGTTCTTAAGATAATGCGCCAGTTTGGCCGAAAAGGTTGTCTTCCCCGATCCCTGCAGGCCCGCGATCAGGAATATTGCAGGTTCTCCTTTCAGGTTGATCTCGGTTTTTTGTCCGCCCATCAGTTCAACCAGCTCGTCATGAACAATCTTAACCATCAGCTGGCCCGGGGAAACAGAGGTAAGGACATTTTCGCCCATGGCTTTATCCTTGACCTGGTCGGTAAACTGCTTGGCTATTTTAAAACTGACATCGGCGTCGAGAAGGGCCTTACGCACATCCTTAAGCGTCTCAGCCACATTTATTTCCGTGATATGACCATGGCCCTTAAGTACTTTAAAAGCCCTGTCGAGTTTATCACTTAATCCTTCAAACATCGCTTATTTTTTGGGCTGCAAAGGTAAGGATTCTTTTTTGTATCCTGCCTACATCCTTTCAGGGCTGTCGATCCCCAGCAATTTCAAGGACTTGCCGATCACTGAAGCAGTGAAGACTGAAAGCATGAGCCTTAGCTGCCGCAAATCTGCATTTTCCTCTTTAAGAACAGGGACCTCCTGGTAAAAATGGTTATATGATTTGGCCAGGTCATATACATAGTTGGCTACAACTGCAGGATTCAGCTCATCAGCAGCCTGCTTGGTTATTTGGGGATAAGCCATCAGCAATTTGATAATCTCTTTTTCCTGCGGTACGAGGGTGCTCCCTGCAGGCAAAATTGCCTGATGGGGCATTAATTGCTGTGCAATTGCTTTTGAAACCAATGAGTTTATGCGGGCATATGTATATTGTATAAAAGGCCCTGTATTCCCGTTAAAATCAATAGATTCTTTAGGGTCGAAAAGCATGTTTTTTTTCGGATCCACTTTAAGTATGAAATATTTCAAAGCCCCCAGGCCGATGGTTTCAAATAACTTTCTGGCTTCTTTACCCGGGAATTCACCGACTTTACCTAGCTCCATGGTCATTTCCCCGGCCGTTGAGAACATTTCTTCCATCAAGTCATCTGCGTCAACAACTTTTCCCTCCCTCGATTTCATTTTCCCCTCCGGAAGTTCAACCATCCCGTAGGATAGATGGAATATCCGCGGGGCATAAGGCTTGCCGAGTTTAAGCAAAACCCGTTTCAGAACGTTGAAATGATAATTTTGTTCATTGCCTACAACATAGATCATCTGGGAGGGATTATAATCGTCGTACCTGAGCTGGGCGGTCCCGAGATCCTGGGTCATATATACCGACGTTCCGTCGGAGCGCTGCAGGAGCTTTTCATCAAGGCCCTCTGCACTAAGGTCTATCCACACGCTCCCATCCTCACGCCTGTTCAAAACCCCCTTTTCAAGGCCTTCCAGTACAAGTTCCTTCCCCAGGAGGTAGGTTTCACTTTCATAGTATATCCTGTCGAAATCAACCCCAAGGGTTTTATAGGTTTCATTAAAGCCCTGGTAAGCCCATCCGTTCATGAGTTTCCAAAGATATATGGTCTCATGGTCATGGGCCTCCCACTTCCTCAGGATCTCCCTGGCCTCCATGATAAGCGGAGCCTGCTGCCCGGCTTCATCTTCAGTGAGACCTTTATCCATCAGATCCCTGATCTCGTTTTTATAATGTGTTTCGAAAAGCACGTAGTATTTACCGATCAGCTTATCACCTTTAAGACCCGAAGATTTCGGAGTCTCCCCACCGCCCCATTTCATATAGGCAAGCATGGATTTGCAGATGTGTATTCCGCGGTCATTAACAAGGTTCACCTTAACTACCGGATAACCGTTTGCCGAAAGTATGTTGGCAAGGGAATACCCTAAAAGGTTATTCCTGATATGACCAAGGTGGAGTGGTTTGTTCGTGTTGGGAGAGCTGTATTCAAGAACAACTTTCTCCTCCCTCATGACCTGGCTTATGCCATATTCCTGGCGTTGGTAATTACCGGCAAGGAACGACAGCCAGTATTCATCGGAAAGGATGAGATTGAGAAAGCCTTTAATAACGTTGAAGCCGTAAAGCACGGGCAGCTCTTTCAGGAGTACCTCGCCAAGCTCCTTTGCCGTTTGTTCAGGGCTTTTTCGTGAAAGTTTCAACAATGGGAAGATCACAATGGTATAATCACCTTCTATTTCTCTTTTGGTCCGTTCAATCGTGAGTTTCGACAAATCAAATTCCTGTGAATACAATTCACGTATGGCTTTTTCTGCTGCTTCAAGAAGGCGTTTTTCAAACATCTCTTTTAATATATTTTGCAAAAGTAGCTGTTTTTTGGTTTTGTTTAATTCCCCAAATATCAGTACTTTTGCAAAAATTCGGGACAACATTATAACAAACACTATATGAAGAAAAATGTAATTATTATCGGCGCGGCCGGAAGAGATTTTCACAATTTCAATACGTATTATCGTGATAATGCGGATTTCAATGTAGTTGCCTTTACTGCAGCCCAGATCCCCGACATTGACGGGAGAAAATATCCTGCTGCGTTAGCCGGGAAACTTTATCCTAAAGGCATTCCAATCTTTGCCGAAGCCGAATTGCCCGAACTTATCAAAAAATTCAAAGTCGACATCTGTAATTTTGCTTACAGCGACGTACCTTACGCAAGGGTTATGAACCTTAGTGCGCTGGTGAATGCCTCAGGAGCCAACTTCCTGCTTCTCGGTCCCAGGGATACCATGGTCAAAAGCACCAAGCCTGTGATCGCAGTCTGTGCAACACGCACAGGTTGCGGAAAGAGCCAGACTTCGCGCAGGGTCATCGAGATCCTCATGGAAAAAGGGCTTAAGGTTGTCGCAGTGCGACATCCCATGCCTTACGGGGACCTGGTTGCACAGAAAGTTCAGCGTTTTGCAACTGTCAAGGACCTTGCAAAGCACAAATGCACCATCGAAGAGATGGAAGAATACGAACCCCATGTTGTGCGCGGGAATGTTATTTATGCAGGAGTGGATTATGAAGCCATCCTCCGCGCCGCTGAGAAAGACCCAAAAGGTTGTGATGTGATCCTCTGGGACGGTGGTAACAATGACTTCCCGTTTTACAAGCCCGACCTGATGATCACAGTTGCCGATCCTCACCGCCCGGGTGCAGAAGTTGGTTATTATCCAGGAGAAGTGAATGTAAGGATTTCCGATGTTGTAGTTATCAATAAAATCGATTCGGCTTATCCCGAAAATATCACAACGGTACGCAACAACATCCAGAAACTGAATCCCAAGGCTATCGTAGTTGACGGTGCATCGCCTATCCGCGTTGACAATCCCGAAATTATCCGCGGGAAGAAGGTTTTAGTGATCGAAGACGGCCCAACATTGACCCACGGTGAGATGAAACTCGGAGCAGGCATTGTAGCCGCCCAGAAGTACGGTGCCGCCGAGCTTGTTGACCCCAGGCCTTATGTAGTAGGGAAACTGGCCGAAACCTTCCGTCTGTATCCTAATATCGGGACACTGTTACCAGCAATGGGATACGGTGACCAGCAGGTAAAAGACCTTGAAGCTACCGTTAATAAGGTAAAGTGTGATTCGGTCATCATTGCAACACCTATCGACCTGAACCGTATCATCAAGATCAAAAAGCCCAACACCCGGGTCTATTATGATCTGCAGGAGATCGGCCAGCCCGACCTGACAGGGATCCTCAATGACTTCCTGAAGAAAAATAAAATCAAATAATTATTAAAATCCCGGTTCAACCGGGATTTTTTTTGCGATATTTGTTATGCATAAATTTCACTGTCATGAAGAATAAAAGTTTGGTCTCCATCAATGATTTCTCCAGAGAGGATCATATCCACATACTTGACCTGGCAGGGGCGTTTGAAAGACGTCCCAAGCAACGCATTCTCGAAGATTACGTTGTTGCAACCTTGTTTTTTGAACCTTCGACCAGGACGCGGCTTAGTTTTGAAAGCGCTGCGACAAGGCTTGGTGCAAGGGTAATCGGCTTCTCAGAACCCGGAAGTTCCAGCGTTCAGAAAGGTGAATCCCTCAGGGACACCATTAGAACAGTCAGTAATTATGCTGACATCATTGTAATGCGCCATCCCAGAGAAGGAAGCGCAAGGTTTGCAAGCGAAGTGAGCCGGGTTCCCGTGATCAATGCCGGGGACGGGGCAAACCAGCATCCCACCCAAACACTTCTTGATCTTTATTCTATCAGGAAAACCCAGGGAACCCTCGACAATCTCAATGTAGCATTTGTGGGAGATCTCAAGTACGGTCGTACAGTTCATTCCCTGACAATGGCCCTGTGCAATTATAACACCACATTTCACCTTGTTTCACCGGCCGAACTGAAATTACCCAGTTCAGTAAAAATGCATATCAAAGAGAAACAGCTGGCATACCACCAGTATACCGATATACACGATATCATTCCCAAAGTCGATATACTATATATGACCCGTATCCAGAAGGAAAGGTTCCAAGACCCTATGGAATACGAAAAAGTGAAGAATTCATACATCCTCAGGAACAACATGCTTGACGATGCCAAATCGAACCTTAAGATCCTTCACCCGCTGCCAAGGGTCAATGAGATCACTTACGACGTTGATGACAACCCGAAAGCATATTATTTCACCCAGGCACTGAACGGGGTTTTTGTGCGCCAGGCATTGCTTGCAGCTATACTTGGAGTTGTTGAATAAAAAAAATCAGGAATCATGGAAAAAACAGATCAAAGGAAAGAATTAAAAGTATCGGCTATTGAAAACGGTACGGTAATCGATCATATCCCCTCTCACAGCGTTTACCAGGTTCTGAGGATACTCAACCTGATGGAATATAACGATCAGTTGCTTATCGGAACGAACCTTGAAAGCCAGAAAATGGGCAAAAAAGGGATCATCAAGGTCAGCAATAAATTTTTCAAAAGTGATGAGATCAACAAGATCGCTCTCGTAGCTCCTTCGGCAACCCTTATCCTGATCAAGAACTTCAGCGTAAGCGAGAAAAAGAATGTTGAAATCCCTTCCAAGGTTGAAAAGATCGTCAAGTGCTTCAATCCCAACTGCATCACGAACGTCGAAGACGTTGTAACAAGGTTTGATGTGGTCAATAAGGAAGATCTGAAGCTGCGCTGTCATTATTGCGAGAAAATTACGGCAAAGGACACTATGACATTTAAATAAGCGTTTGGCTTTAATGAAGCGAATCCTTGTTTTGTTGTTTCTAATAACCCTTCTTGCAGATTGCGAAGCCCAGGTAACTTCCAATCCCATGCCACCTGCCGCTGTATCAAAGGATACAATAAGCAAAAAGAGATCAAAGTCTCTTTCGGGATATCCGCTGAAAAAACCCGTTTTTCATGTGACCGCAGGAATGGAGTTTTCCACATCCTCAGGTTACGGTTCAGGATTTACCGAGTATGTAATACCCACGGTCAGTTATCCTGTCGGGAAGAAATTTATGATCAGCGGTGGACTTGCCATTGCAAACACCAATTACTTCAATGCCCGCCCGCTTTTTTCAGGCGATCTTTTTCAGCCATATAGTGGCAATTATACAAGTTTTACGATTTTTGCCAGCGGAACATACTTTGTAAATGACAGGCTCACCATCAGCGGTGCATTTTATAAAGAAATCCCTGTTTCTGGAAAATCTCTCAGCTATTCTCCCTATTCTCCCATCTCCCGGCAGGGTTCCCAGGGATTTAATGTGAATGTGCAGTATAAACTTGGAGAACATTTCTTTATACAGGCAGGCTTTCAGATGAACCAAAACAGGAACCCGTATGACGTTAATCCTTATGCACCTTACCATGCTCACGGACTTGGGGATCTGAATTTCCAGGGTGTTCCCCAGAGTTTGTTCAATATCTTCAGCGGACAATAAAATCAGTTCAGTTCTTTGTGCCCTGGAAATGGTCGGAAATGTATTTCAGGGCTTCGCTTACAGCCAGTGCAATGGTACCTGGCCCTACCCTGATGTAAAATTCTTCCTCAAACCCCGGCTGCCTCAGGAACACAGGTCTTCCCGAACGGTTGCACTTCACTGAACAAACCGTTTTACCTTCAACCGCCTCAAGTGTTGCCTGTATATTGGGGCTGACATCCGTCCCAAACGAAGTCCTTATCAAAGTCCAGAGGTGAAGCAGGAATTTATCGGTATTGGCGAAACGGTCACTTTCTATGCCTTCCAAACTTCCGTCATCCCTCACACCAATCAGAAGAATACCTCCGTTTGAGTTCAGAAAAGCTGAAATAGTCTTCAGACATGCTCTTTCGACCTGGTTGTTTGTTTTGCCGGCCCTGAGGTCCCACCTCAGGGTGGACTTGAATTCAATGTCATGCCCCTCTCCCATGCTGATAATCCCGGCAAGACCTTTTATCTGTGATGATTTGCAGGCAATAAGAAATTCAATCGCATGGCGTACATCTTCAAAAATTGAGGGGACATCATCAAGAAACCCCGAAGCTTGTTTTTGGATACAGGGTACTGCAAATGGAGAACCTGCTCCGGATTCCGTTGAATGCAGGTAGATTGCAGAAAGCCCGTTAACATATTCCATTCCGTTAATATATCCGCAGGCAAGCAGCATCGGCAGCACAACTCCCGAATTATGCGTCAGTGCAAGCATATTTATTATGGCTTTCTGATGATATGAAAGTTCTGAATAAACAGTTTTCAAAAAATCGTTCCAATCGGTGATCTTTTTCCCTGAAAGTATTTTTTCACGGTAATCGAGGCTGAAAAGTGAAAATCCTTCCAGGGCCCCGCTAATGCCCCAAAAAACCATATTGAAAAGGATGGGTTCTTTCTCGGGAAGAGACTGTAAATTGCTTCCTTTTCCCATTTCACCAGCCGTGATACTGCCTTTCCTGAGCTGGATGAACGGATCATCAGCCGAAAGTCCGTCAAACTGCTCCATGAACGGATCCCGCCCGGGAATAAGAAAATCAGTTATAACCGACTGTAGCGAGAACATGCACACTTTCTCATCGGTAATCATATTCATGAGGCAGGATTCAAGGATAAGTTGTTTGAGAATCCTCTGGCTGCTGCTCCTGATCTCATTTCCTGCCGGGGACAGAAGGGGCTTATTATTGTAATAAACCAGGTGTTCGTTATCCTGCAAAACGAGGTCGATCAGCTGGGCGTTGACAGGAAATATTCTCATTTCTCAGTTCAATTTTTCAAGGGTCATTTCAACCGTTATTTCAACAGACCTGGAAATATTGTTGGCGACAGCTCCTGGAATTTTAATATTATAATCAGAGAGTAATATGTTAAACTTTGCCTTCCCGTTGATTTTTCCATCCTTTACCTCAAAACTGCCTTTTTCTTTGACCTGCTGGCTGATGCCGTGAATTGTAAGCCTGCCTTCCACCGATGCCTCGTACACCCCGTCTTTGGACGTATTCACATCCTTGATATTTATCACTTTACCTGTAAAGGTCGCATTAGGGAACTTGTCTGATTCAACGTAATTCTCATTGAAATGCTCCTGCATGAGAGCCTTGGCAAACTCAAAAGATTTCATTAAAACTATAAACTGAAAATCTCCGGTTGAGGCATCCAGCCCTGCTTTTACCTGACGGTTATGGGCTTCAATCTTCTCCAGGGGGCTGTCGGAATAGAATTTAATGTGAGCCGTTTTGGTAATGAATTTCTGGTTATAACCGGCAAATGAGAGAAGCAGAATGAACAGAAGCGTCAAAACAGGTTTTTTCATAAAACTGTCGGTTTCTTATTTAACTATAGAACATTTATCAAGGATCACATCAGTGTCACTAAACCCTGTGCAGTACCCTTTTATTTTCACTTCTGCATCCGGAAGGAGTTTTTTCACATTCCCGGCGTGACCCGGCAACATGGTGCAGCGCAGTCCTTCATCCCCGAACATCCCCTTATTGAATGAAAATACACAGATCGTCAATGAATCGGCAACTTCCACTTTTGATAGCCGGCCTGCCACTTCTAACACCTTCCCGTTGTATTTAGTTCCGGCAATTGTTTTATCGGCAGTATATTCCTTGTACAGATCGGAAGCCGCAAGGGAATAAGCAGCTTCAATCTTTTCGTAATCAGGCTGCGGTTTATTATAGAGGAAATAAAACACAAGGAATGCCGCTGTAACACCTATTAAAACCAGCACTGAAACTACTTTAATCCAGGTTTTCATACAGATCTGATTTAAGTTCGCTTTGAATAACAATTTTATTCAATGGAAAATGGAGTTGTGAAATTTTCCTTACCTGAATTGTTTTGGTTTGACAACTGTGAATATCCTGGAAATATTGAAACCAAGGAAAATATCCCCGTTCTGCCATTTACCGGTTGTCTGGGTGACTATGCTTTCCATGTTTTCGCCATTGGCGTTGGTAAGGAATATCTGAAACACATGCCCCCCGGTTTCTATGTCGACTCCGACTGATAGTGCGCTGGTAGCGGAAGTTGACTTGATTTGCCCCGGGAAGAGGTAATAATATTCGGCATTGACAGCAACACGCTGGCTGATCTTGAAACGGGCTCCTGCTCCGAGCGAGAAAACATTATTGTGGTCGTCGGGCGTGGGCACAAGGTTGACATGTACGTAGGTAGGTGCGATCTGCAGCGAAAACCTCTGTCCGAATTTCCTTGCAAGGATTACCTGTGTGGCGTAGGATATCCTTGAAGAGAAATAGTTCTTGCGGTTCGGATCTGACCATTTTGTAGTATAAATTGACGTGCTCCCGAAAATTGTCAGGGTAAAAGGCATCACCCTGCCTCCTTTACTTTGCCTGAGGACTTTGAATTTGAGAAAACCGTCCCAGGTATTTTGCAGGGTATTGAGCCCAACCCCTAAACCGAACCAGTCGAGTGCACCATATTCCAGGCCTAACCTGACCTGGGCCTGTTTTAGACCGAAGAGGTTTTCATAACCTGTATTCAGCGCGCCGAAATGGTGGGAAAACATGAAGATGAGGTTTCCTGTAGGTGGATTTTCGCATGACTGGCCCACAATGACCCTGGTTGCTTTAAATGTTGCCGAAGTATAGTCGATCACCGGTTTAGAGTCCTTATTCAGAAGGGCGGTCATGTCATCCTGGGCGTTTGCAGTATATGCAAGAAGTGCCAGGAAAAGCGAAAAGAAAGTATATAAAATATTTTTCATGGCTGCAGGTTTAATTGTTTGGGGCTCCCTGGTTAATCCAGTTTTTAATTTTGCCAAGGTCACAGGCAGATAACTTAGTGCCCAGATTTGGCATGGTTACAAAGCCCGGTTCCCAGTTTACGCCACCCCAAAGTTTACCATTGTTTGCGACAAGGCTCAACCCTGACCAGGTTTCGGTGATCACATTGCCCGAAGGGTTTGAAGTTGAGTGGCAGGTATTGCAATTTGCTACCACGATGGGGACAATGGTCTTTGAATAGGATACATTGGTGCTGTCGCATTGTGCAGCCGAAAAGGGGTACAGGTCATATTCATTGTCATTATAGCAAGAGCTTAATAACAAAAGGAAGGCTGACAATATGAATATGCCATTAATTATTTTTTTCATTTTATGATGGTTATTTTGATTATGGTTTACCAATGTTGATCCATTTCTGAAACAAATTAATATCACATGGGGATAGAATTTCCCCTCCTTTCGGCATTGCATAAAACCCCGCATCATGACGCAGGGCGCCCATCAGCCTGTCGCTGTTGGCACAGGCCACAACCTCGTCATAAGTTTCAAGCGAAAGACCGTTTGCCGGTTTGGAACCTCCGTGGCATCCAACGCACCAGGCCTGGGTGATAGGATATATCGATGATGTATAGGTCACATTAGTGGAATCACAGCCTGCCGAATCGCATTTATTATTATAAGCGCCCTGTGCTATCCACCAGTAAACAATACTCTTCTGGTCCATTACGAAAGGAGTGCCCGGGGGCATCCTTTTCTGAGAGTTACTGAACAGAACGGTATACAGTTTACTGCCCTGGGGATCAAAAGGCGTAACAAGCGACATGATCCCGGCGTAATTGTCAAGAATATGATCAGCCTTATGTGAGGATTCATCATGGCAGCCTGTTTTGGCACAGCCTGAAATGATGACCGGCAGCACCGAGTTCCGGAAATAAATTGTGTCATGTGAACATTTAAACTCCGGTCCGGGAGCGGGAGGCCTTGGAGGTGCAATGGAAAGGTCTGCATTATGATGACAGGAACTTATGGATATTACCAGAAATGCAAGTAATACCTTAGGCAATAAAAATTTCATTTTGAAATGGATTAGGAACCTGGATATAAACGATGATGGTTCAGTATAAGGTATAAATACCCTGAAAAACAAGCAAAGTTAAGAAAAATCTTTATATCCTCTGTATGAAGGATGACCTGCAATGCTTCCTCATTTGATTTCAAGTTCAGGGGAAAACCGCCGATGCCTATGCCTTATACCTTTAACCATGCATTGATATACCTGTTGATATCAAATTTCCTGCGGCAACCCTGGAAATTCATGTACCTTATCATTCCAAAGACCGGGCGTTCCCCCCAGACACGGTCATGAACCCCGCCAATAGACCATGCAATTCCGGCATAACCATTCGGATCCCGGCCGTCAAGCTCATATTTATCATTCAGGTAAACTGCCACAGCCATGGCTTCTTCAGGCGAACCGGTCCACTCCAGTATCTTTTTCGCCCAGTACATCCGCATATACCCATGCATTTTCCCGGTAAGTCGCATTTCTTTCTGGGCGGCATTCCATAAGGGGTCATGGGTTTCAGCCAATTCGAAGGCAGGAAGATCATAGAGGAATTCCCTGGGGTCGCCACGGTGTTTGTTCAGTGTGGTTTTTGCCCATGGATGAAATCCTTCGAAAGAATCATAAGCAGGATTATAAAGGCAAAAATTGTCGGCCAGTTCCCTCCTTACAATCAGCTCTTCGAGGAAGGCTTTTTTAGATAGTGACTCAGCATTTGATTTTTTTGCCTCAATGGCGATACGCTCTGCAGACAGCTGACCGAAATGGAGATATGGAGACAGGCCCGATTGCCCTGTTTCATTTGGGTCATTCCTGAGAATGCCGTAGCCGTCAAGTCTGCAGGCAATGAATTGCTCCATCGCTTCAAGTGCCGCTTCCTCACCGGGTTTAACCCAGCTGATATCCTGTGCAGGCTGTGATAAATAACAATCCATTTCGGGCTTGTACAATAAAGACGAAAGTGGATCAGTATTGAGCCAGGCTCCGTGTTTTGTAAAAGGATGTATTGATAGTTGTGGGATCTCTTCCTGAAGAAAATCACCAAGGGTCCTCTCAATTTTGCGTCTCAGCGTGAAGGCACTGAATTCAACCTTTTGTGAGATGAACCTCGCGGGGATGATATTGTGTGCATCCACTTCATGAAAGGCAGTGCTGAGATGCTTCACTAAAGAATTTTTCCAACCCTGAACTATCCTTAAGGGATTGAAATCGCTTACGAGTAATCCTGCATCAAGGCTGCTGACCAGTTCAGGAATGACCTGCACAGGTTCGCCTTTAAGTATCAGCATGCTGATATTCTTTTTCCCCAGGCTGGCTGAAACTTCTTTCAAGCCTTTCAGCATAAATTGAAATTGCAGGCCGGTTGCATCGAGGAAGCCCGGAAGAAGGCAAAAGACTACAAGCAGCGGCTGCTGGTTTTCAATCGCTTTTTCCTGTGCATAAACAAGGGCCCGGTTATCCCTGGCCCTCTGGTCCCTTTGCATCCAGAAGATCACAGGCCCCGGGCCAGTCGGAATATCATTACAGCGGTGGATCCGTGGTTGTCCTGTCACGTATTAAAATAATAAGCCGCGAACGGGGCGGCTTAGATGAATGCTGCGGAGAGACAGGGATTCGAACCCTGGGACCCCCTTACGAGGGTCAACGGTTTTCGAGACCGCCCCATTCGACCGCTCTGGCATCTCTCCGGTAAAATGAGGCTGCAAAAATAGGAAAAAATTTGGGTTATTTCAGCTTGCGTCTCAGTCTTCCTGCTTAAACAGGGCTTCGATGACACTCGCGATATCCTTTCGCTCAAAGGGTTTGGCAATGAATTCGTCAAATCCGGCTTCCAGGAATTTTTCCCGGTCCTCCCTCGCGGCGAAACCTGTAACTGCTATTACAGGAAGGTTTTCATTTCCTGCCTGCTTCCGTATCTCAATCATAGCCTGGGTTCCGTCCATCCCCTTGCCCAGGTTTATATCCATGAATATCGCGTCTAACTTCTCCCGTTTTGCGACCTCTACAGCAGCTTGTCCTGTTTGGGAAAAGAACAGGTGGCAGTATTTCTTGATATATTGCTGCAGCAGGTTGCTGTTAACCATATTATCTTCAACAATCAATACGTTTGGAAGTTTTTTACCTGCTGATTTGGCTTTTTTCTTTTCAGGGATTCGGGTGGGCACCGCTGCTGGTTTTTCTAAAGTTGTTTCCGGGCGTGATAATTTTGAGCTATGCTCATCCGAAGGCATTTTAATGCAATAAATATTTCCCTTATCGAGTAATTGCATCAGTTTCTCAGCCGAAACACGTATCTGTTCAACTTTCCATTTAAGGTCGGGGTCGGTAATCTCATCAAGCAGTATTTCGGTAAACCCAAGTATGCCGTTCATTGGTGACCTGAGGTCATGATCAAGCCTTGACCAGGGCAGGGTGATTGCTTCCGCCGCACTCTCATCCGCCTTCATCAGTTCATCAATCATCCCCCTGACCAGTTCCGAAGTAGCTATAACATCCTTTTTGCCGTTAACTGCTTCAAGGAAACTGAAAACAGCCTGGATTACTTTAGCATTGGTATTTGTATCCATAGTTGATGTATAAAGTTAATGCCGTATTAAACGTAAAAAACAGGAACTGGTTACCGGATTGGGGATTAGTTTGCCTTATAGGTTTTATAATGAATAAAGAAGTACATCGTAATGACACCAAAGCCGCCGAAAATCAATCCTGCTGATAAAATCGCCGCTTTAAGGCTGTAATGGTCGGTAACCCATCCGAAAAACGGTCCGGTCAGCACGAAGATCAGCCTGATAATGAAATTTCTCACCGATAACACGGTTGCCCTGATATCGGAAGTTGTAATAACATTGATGTAATTCCTGAGTGTGACGGTGGCCAGCCCCCGGGCAAGATAAAACACCAGCAGGAAGATCATGCCTGCGTAGGAGTCCGTTGCAGCTAAACCAGCATAAGAAAGGAAGAGCAGTACCGTGAAAAGTATTACGGTTTTTGGAGGGCCTAGACCGGCTTCAATCTTCCAGGCAAGCATAGCCGTGACCCCGACACTGAGGTTAAGGATGGCCCAGGCTATCCCAAATGAGGAAACCGGAAGGCCGACTTTGCTGAAATAGGGCTGTGCGAACCATGCCATGGTAAGGGTTGAGGCTCCTGTTACCGCCGAGAAAAGCGTATTCCATGTCAGCCTTTTATCCCCGTGCAGAACCTTGGCCACTATTTTATATACATCCCTGAAGCCGGGTTTGCGGATATGTCCGTGAAAGGGTGGTTCCCTTAAGAACAATGCCGCAGGGATCGCTATAAAGGCAACTGCTGCCTGAAAATAATATGGTGTACGGAGGGAGGAAACAGCCAGCAGCCCCCCTATTATCCCGGCTGCAGCTTCGGCAAAATTCCCTATTGAACTGATCCTCCCTTCATACCGGGTATATTTATCTGTTTTTTTCGCGCTCATAAGGGAGTCATATAACATAGCCGAATCGGCTCCTGAAACGAGGCTCATACCGACCCCCAGTATTGTCTCAGCAATAACAAACTCCCAAAACCCCGATGAAACACTGTAAATCAGATATCCCCCGAACCCGAAGACCGAACCGGCAAGGATACTGGTGCGCCGGCCGGCAAGATCGGCAAAATACCCGGTAGGTATTTCGAGCATCATCAGGGTAAAGGAATATACAGCCTGCAGTGTGAAAATGTCCTGCATGCTCATCCCGTTCGACTTGTAAAAGAGAACGATGATAGGCATTACAAGGTTCATCCATTTTGCGACCTTGACGAGGTAAAGGCTTCCCAGGTTACGACTGAGGGAAAAGGCAGTTGTAACCGGGTGAGACGTCATTTGCGATTAATAAGGAGAAAGCTCGGCAACCTATGGCGTTTTTTAATTTATCAGAAAATCGAGGCCGGCAGTGCTAATGATTTTTGCAATCTCGGGGCGAACATTCTCGATTTTCAAATCATGGCCCTGTTCCTTCACTTCTTTGAAAGCAACAAGCAACATCCGGATACCCAGTGAGGATAAAAAAACGACTTCGGAAAAATCGAGGTAAACAGGACTTTTTCTGTGATTCAGCAAGGAGAAAAATTCCATGGATCCGTTGGCAACGGTATTGGCATCAAGCTTTCCCGAAAAGGCAAGTCTTAGCACGGATTTGTCTGACTGAATAATTTCTATTTTCATAGCCCGGTGGTCGTTAAGGGAACAAAGTTAAAAGAATTTCCAGATCTGGTTGTTTGTATTATTTTTGATAATCTGGCCTGAAGCAGGCATCGCCGACATTTCAGCATTACCCGTGGAAGTCTGATTATTCCGGATCGGCGAGTAAAATAAAAGGACATTAAGGCGGGGGATGTCAAGCCTGAAAACAAAAGACGCCGCAATGCGGCGTCTTTTTTGAGGTTTGCGGAGAGAGAGGGATTCGAACCCCCGGAGGCTTGCACCTCAACGGTTTTCAAGACCGCCGCAATCGACCACTCTGCCATCTCTCCGGGGGCAAAATTACAACAATTTTCCAAACCGGCAAGAATGCCTTCTTACATTCTTGATCAGGTGCTTTACCCGACAGATTACCCTCTTGACAGAATTTTCTTGCCAAATCAGCGTATTTTCAATATATTTGTATATTGATTTTATCCTCAACAGGAAACATTATTATATTATAAAAACATAAATCTTGGTGTTATGAAAAAGAGCATACTTCTGATGATCCTTGCCTGTTTCATTTTAGGAGGGCCATCTGCTTCGGCAAAAAATCTTTGGGCCTATCTCACTTACGCGACTTTTAATTCCCCCGAGGGCCCATATGTGGAAACATATCTTAGTATTGCTGGGAACAGCGTGAAATGGGTTAAACAGGATAATGGTAAATATAAAGCCACCGTGAATGTGCTCATGACCTTCAAGGATAACAATAACATCAAAGCGTATAAAAAATACGAACTGAACAGCAAGGAGGTTTCTGATACTGCCCATATGAACTTTCAGTTTTTAGACCTTCAAAGATTTCAGGTTGCCAACGGGACCTATAATTTTGAAATCCAGCTATCAGATAAAAATAAAACCGCTCAGGCCATGCCTTACATGCAGAAAATTACGGTGGATTTTCCTGCAGACAAACCGTCCATGTCGAGCGTTGAACTGATTAAAAGTTATACCAGGACCGACAAATCCACGGTTCTCTCCAAGAGTGGCTATGACCTTGTGCCAAGCATTTACAATTTTTATAATGAAGAAGACGCCAAACTGGGTTTCTATACTGAACTGTACGGCCTAAATAAAGCCCTGCCAGAAGGACAGATGTTCCTTCTATCCTATTATATTGAGTGCTTTGAAAACAACCTGAAGCTGAACGAATTCGCCAAAGCAAAAAAAGAAAGCCCGAAGGCCGTTAATGTATTGCTTGCCGAAGTCAATATCAAAGATCTTGCCACGGGAAATTACAATCTTGTTATAGAAGCAAGGAATGCCGGCAATGAAGTGCTGCTTTCAAAGCGGGTATTTTTCCAGAGGACAAACCCGAGAGCTACTTACTCAATCACACAGATTGCATCCACCGATATCCAGGGAACTTTTGCCGAGAAGATCACTAATGCCGACTCCCTCAGGGAGTTTATCAGTTGTGCTTACCCGGTTTCAACCGGATACGAAAAGGATTTCATTCAATACCAGCTGAAAAAATCGGATCTCCCTACCCTGCAAAAATATTTTTTCAGTTTCTGGCAGCAAAGAAATGCGACTGAACCCGAAAAAGCATGGCTGGGATACAAAAACCAGGTGAACACCGCCCAGGCCAATTTCGCTACAAAAATAAAGAAAGGCTTCCAGACCGACCGCGGCCGTGTATTCCTTCAATATGGTCCGCCAAATGCGAGGGAAGGCCATTACGCAGAACCGAATACTTATCCATATGAAATATGGCAATATTATACCCTGAACAACAGCCAGAGAAATAAACGGTTTGTTTTTTATTCCCCTGATATGGTGACTGCCGATTTCATCCTGCTGCATTCCGACGCCATCGGTGAGCAGTATGATCCGAAATGGAAAGTTGATTTAAGAAATAAAATGAACTCCCCTGTCGACATCGGTGAATCGCAGGTAGTAAGTGTTTGGGGTGACTACTCCGAAGATGCCTGGGATCTGCCCACCACCAATGTTGGTAAGTAATTGCCAAAGCAGGTCATTTCTTTCTTCCGCTCAGGATTAATTCTTATTTTTGGGCCTTAATTGGAACACTATTTTTCATTATCAGAGTGCGAGTCGCGGTAGTAATACTTAACTGGAACGGGAAAAAATTTCTGGAGAAATTCCTTCCGGCTTTGATGCAGCATATTGAACCGGATACCGGGGTCATTGTTGCAGACAATGCTTCAACCGACGACTCACTCAGCTTCCTGGAAAACAACTTCCCGCAGATCAGAATTATAAGCAATCCCGAAAACGGCGGTTTTGCCCGTGGGTACAATCTTGCATTGAACCAGGTTGATGCGGAATACTATATCCTTCTGAATTCAGATATTGAAGTCACCGAAAATTGGATAAAACCGGTTATAGAGATTATGGACCAGGATGAAATGATAGGGGCATGCCAGCCCAAGATCAGGTCCTATCTTGAGCCAAAGAAATTTGAATATGCCGGTGCAGCCGGGGGGTTCATCGACAAATACGGGTATCCCTTCTGCCGCGGCAGGATGTTTCTTCAGATCGAGGAAGATCACGGCCAATACGACGATGTTCACGAGATTTTCTGGGCCTCCGGAGCCTGCTTATTCGTGAGATCAAAGCTTTACCATGAACTGGGCGGATTTGATGAGGACTTTTTCGCTCATATGGAAGAAATTGATTTTTGCTGGAGGATGAACAACGCCGGATACAAAATAATGTATTGTCCCGACTCCACTGTTTTCCACATAGGTGGTGGAACATTGCCGAAAATCTCATGGAGAAAGACTTATCTCAATTTCAGGAATAACTTCATACTGCTTTACAAGAACCTGCCGGAATCCTGGCTTATCAGGGTTTTTATGGTACGGCTCCTTCTTGACGGCGTTGCCGCCATGAAATTTCTTGTCCAGGCAGGTTTCAAAGATTTCTGGGCTGTAGCCAGGGCGCATTTCAGTTTTTACCGCTCACTTTCAAAAACCAGGCAAAAACGAAAATCAATAAAACAGGGATCGGTCAGAAATATCTACAAGGGAAGCCTTGTATTTGATTATTTCATCCTGAGAAAAAAGAAATTCTCCCAGCTAAAACCTTCCAGGTTTAAAAATTAAGCGTAAAGCAGGCTTTCCATTGCCAGCCTGTATGAATCCAGCCCGAAACCGCTGATCACTCCTTTTGCTGCAGCTGCAATGCAGGAAACATGCCTGAATGGTTCCCTTGCATACACGTTTGAAATATGTATCTCGATAACAGGAACAGAGATCGCCTTTACTGCGTCCCCGATGGCCACCGATGTATGGGTATACCCCCCGGCGTTCAGGATGACACCCGCAAATTTCCCGTCGGCCTTTTGCAAGGCATCGATAATTTCACCTTCAATATTGCTCTGGAAATAAGAAATAGCCGCATCGGGGAATACCGGTTTAAGTGTTTTAAGGTAATCTTCAAATTTCTTATTACCGTAAACTGAAGTTTCACGTTTACCAAGCAGGTTCAGGTTGGGCCCGTTGATGATCAGGATCTTTTTCATGTTAGCAAATATACGAATAGGTGAGTTGCAAAGCAATTCACCTATTCGTATATTTGCATCGACTTTCCAATAGGGGTGCCTTAAGACACGGGCTGAGATCATACCCTCTGAACCTGATCCGGATAATGCCGGCGTAGGAACAAGAGTATCCATTGAAACATGCCTCTATTGTAAGTTATCGGTTTAACATCTGAACATATAACTTATGATGGCGCAACGGAAAAACAGAAAAAAAACAACCAGGTTTCTTTTAACCTTCCTCCCGGCAATCCTGTTTGCCCTGACATCTTATACCCAGGTCAGGCTGGGCGGGACTATCTGCGATAAAACGGATGGGAAATTCCTCCCGGGAGCCAACCTTGTACTTGAAAAAAGCGGTCAAAATGCAGTCACTGATGAAAACGGGCATTTTTCATTTCCAAAGATCAGGCAGGGAACTTATATACTGAGGGTCTCCTATATCGGGTATTCGAAGATGAGGCTCGATATCAGGCTGCAGTCCGATACCACAGTCAGTATTGCGATGGAACCCTCGGTAATACTGGCCGAAGAAGTGAATGTCACAGCTACGCGGGCCCACGACAAATACCCTGTGGCCTATACCGACATTGCAGCAAAGCAGATCCAGCCGGTTAACATGGGTAAAGACCTCCCCTACCTTATCCAGAATTCACCGTCCACGGTCGTCACTTCGGATGCAGGCACCGGCATTGGTTATACCGGGATTAATATACGCGGCACAGATCTCACGCGCATCAATGTGACATTAAACGGCATCCCCCAGAATGATCCGGAATCGCAGGGGGTGTGGTTCGTTGATCTTCCCGACATAGCATCTTCATCAGACAATATCCAGGTTCAGCGGGGCGTGGGAACATCAACCAACGGGGCCGGCGCATTCGGAGCTTCAATAAACATACAAACTGCCAGGTTAAACCCTGACCCATATGCTGAACTGGATGTTTCAGCGGGGTCTTACAGGACATTCAAATCGACCCTGAGATTTGGCAGCGGCCTTCTGTCAAACCACCTCAGCTTCGACGGGCGGTTCTCGTATATTCATTCCGACGGTTATATCGACAGGGCATTCTCTGACCTTAGTTCATGGTATCTCTCAGGCGGATATTATGGTTCCAAAACAACAGTCAGGCTGATCCTCTTCTCGGGCACCGAAAAAACATACCAGGCCTGGGGCGGCGTCCCAAAAGATTCGCTCGGGACAAACCGCAGGTTTAACCCGATGGGGCTGTATTATGACCAGTCAGCGCAGATCCAGTACTATGATAACGAAACGGATAATTATGTACAGACCCATTTCCAGGGGATCTTCTCCCGGCAACTCACGAAAGGCTGGGACCTGAACTTTGCTGTTCACTATACGAAAGGGAAAGGTTATTATGAAAGCTTTGAACAGAATGCATTTTTTTCAGGCTATGGGCTTCCAAACGTGATCATCGGAGGGATAACGATAGATTCAACAAACCTGGTCAACCGGAAAATGCTTGATAATGATTACTGCGGATTTACATTCTCCAGTAATTACAAGCCGGATGAAAGGTTAAATGTGATCATTGGCGGCGCCTGGAGCCGGTATTCGGGCGATTCCTTCGGAAAGATAACCTGGGCGCAGTACGCGTCAACCAGCAATAACGATTGGAACTGGTATGATGGCAAGGGCATCAAAAAGGATTTCAACATCTTCGGAAAAGTTAATTATACATTCTGGAAAACGCTTTCACTTTTCGCCGACATTCAGTACCGTAACGTCAATTATAAGCTAAACGGGACCATTGAGGACCTGAGGACCCTCAACCAGGCCCATATCTTTAATTTCTTCAATCCAAAACTCGGTCTTTTCTATGCTTTCAGCAAACACCACCAGGCCTATTTTTCATTTGCGGTAGGGAACAGGGAACCAAGCCGGGATAATTACAAGGATGCCGATACCAATCGCATGCCCATAGCCGAAAGGCTTTATGACTATGAACTTGGATATACAGCCAGATACAATTGGTTCACCGCTAACGCCAACCTCTTTTATATGGATTACAGCAACCAGCTTGTCCTTACCGGTGAGATCAATTCGGTGGGTGAAGCAATCATGGTCAATGTCCCCCGCAGCTACCGCTTTGGGATAGAGATATCAGCAGGTATCGATATAATAAAACAACTTCATTTTGACATGTCCGCGACCTTCAGCAGGAACAGGATAAAGGATTTCACACAATACACCGATATATATGATTCAGCCTGGAATTTTTCCGGACAGCAACCGTCCTACCTCGGGAATACCGACCTTTCATTCTCCCCCAACATCATATTCAACGGGACGCTGGTATACAAACCCTTAAAAAACATGTCGGTCTCATGGAATTCACGGTTTATAGGTAAGCAGTATATCGACAATACCTCAAACAGCGCACGCTCGCTTCACGATTACTTTATTAACGGACTGGGGGCTTCATATGCGATTCATCCGCCATGGATGAAAGAGATTGCTTTTACAATGACCATCAACAATATATTCAGCGCCAGGTACGAATCCAACGCCTGGGTTTATCCCTACCTCCATTCAGGAACCTATTATGAATCCAACGGGTATTTTCCCCAGGCACCAGTGAACTTCCTGATCGGGATCTCCCTTAAGATATGATGGCTGGATAGCTGGATGACTGGATAGCTTATGATACAGTTATCGGCGCGAAGCGCTTTATCCAGTTATCGGCGCGAAGCGCTATGATCCGGCTGCCTGTCATCCTTTTTTGCTACCTTTGCCGGCGGTATTATGGAGAAAACGATCAGCATAAAAAACAGGAGGGCCTCCTTTGAATATTTCCTCCTGCAGGAATTCACGGCGGGTATAATGCTTACCGGGACGGAGATCAAATCGGTACGTGAAGGAAAAGCTTCCATCGCTGATGCCTTTTGCAGTTTCAAAGGCAGCGAACTATTCGTAATGAACATGCATATTGCAGAATACAGCCTCGGCACAATTTACAACCACGAACCAAAACGGGCGCGCAAACTTCTACTTACAAAAAGGGAACTTCATAAACTTCTGGTGAAAGTAAAAGAAAGAGGGCTTACCATAATACCGACCCTGTTCTATATAAATGACAACGGACTGGCAAAACTCAACATTGCCCTGGCCAAAGGAAAACATTCCTACGACAAGCGGGATTCCCTTAAGCAGAAGGATATAAAAAGGGAAATGGACCGGTCGGGGGATTAAATCTTACACTATGAAAAACGCATTTAAACAGTTTGTACTGGTACTTTCTCTGATTTCAATGCCGGGTTTGATGTTCTCACAAAAGGAGGCGGAGAATAAGGGGATTATTCACTGGTACAGTTTTGCCGATGCCTACAAGCTGAGCAAAAAGAAACCCAGGAAATTGTTTGTTGACGTATATACCGATTGGTGCGGATGGTGCAAGAAGATGGATAAGGAGACCTTTCAGGACCCGGAGACTGCAAAGTACATGCAGAAACACTTTTACTGTGTGAAGCTGGATGCCGAGACAAAAGACACGATTGTAATTGATACGGTGAAATTTGTAAACAGGAACCCAAAGGGCAGGGGCGGTAACAATCAGTTGGCTGTAGTGCTGCTCAAGGGAAAGATGTCCTACCCTTCCTATGTCTTTATCAATGAGCAGAACCAGGTACTTGACGTGGTTCCCGGCTTTATGAACGCCGCTCAATTCGCTCCCTTTTTACATTACTTCGGGGATAATGCCTACAAGGATATTAAATGGGATGACTATATAGGGTCTTATAACAAAACTGAAAAGAAGAAATAAGCCGGGATGCCCGGCCTATAAAGAAAAAGCCGCCCGAAAAGGCGGCTTTTTCTTTATAGGGTGGAAGATGGGTTTCGAACCCACGACCTTCAGAGCCACATTCTGACGCTCTAACCAGCTGAGCTACGACCACCATTTTGTTCTGCAAAAGTACAAAAAAATTATACATTTGCAAAAAGCCAATTCAGTTTGAGCCTGTTCAGAAAATCCCCGGAGATCATTTCAGCCTCCCTCTCGCGTCTTGCATGGGTAAGGTTCCTGCATGAACCCCTTGGTCTCGGTTCTTTGATTTTCATAGGATTGATATGTATTACAGCTATACTCGGATATCTGATCACCCCTGATAAAACCCCTTTTGCAAACCAGCAATTCCTTGAACTGGGATTAAAAAAGCCCGGATTTAAAGTTGACATCCTGTATATCCCGGGAACAGATCCTCCACAGCATCCGGGATGGCTCCACAGGATGTTGATGGGCGAAAAAAATTCAGCCACTCCCATACCTATCAGTTGTTACCGGGTTTACCGGGATACTCTGTTTTACAGGATCTATTCGGAACCCGGCACCGCATTGCCTGCCGAAACCAGGATCCCGGCCAAAGGCCTGAGTCTGCCTCACACAAAGACATTCTGGCTGGGGACCGACCGTTTTGGCAGGGATTACCTGAGCCAGTTGATCATCGGAGCAAGGATAAGCCTCTCGGTGGGTTTAATTTCCGTATTTATTTCACTGCTGATAGGTATTTCCCTTGGCGCAATTGCCGGGTATTTCAGAGGCTGGGCTGACAACCTGATCATGTGGTTCATTAATGTCGTATGGTCCATTCCTACTCTACTGCTGGTAATCGCGATCACATTCGCCCTGGGGAAGGGATTCTGGCAGGTTTTTGTTGCTGTTGGCCTAACGATGTGGGTGGATGTGGCCAGGATGGTGAGGGGGCAGGTTATGGGCCTGAGGGAGAAGGAATTTGTTGAAGCAGGCCATGCGCTTGGATTTTCCGACTCAAGGATTATCATCAGGCATATACTTCCAAATGTAATGGCTGCCGTGATCGTAATATCCGCAGCAAACTTTGCTTCAGCCATCCTCCTTGAAGCCGGTCTCAGCTTCCTTGGCCTCGGGGTTCAGCCTCCTGTCCCCTCCTGGGGATCCATGATCAAGGAGAACTACGGTTACATTATCCTCGATTATGCTTACCTCGCCATTCTTCCAGGTATTGCAATCATGCTCCTGGTGCTGGCCTTTATGCTGATGGGGAATTCACTGAGGGATGCGCTGGATGTTAAAACCCGGAAATGATCAGCCCGGGCTGAATTCCAGGTTCCCGCAACGCGCCTTGTTCTTCTCACGGCATGAGCCTTTATCGAGAAAGTATTTTATCGAAAAATACACATCAATGCCGGTAAAGTCATTGAAATTAAAGAAGCCCCCTAATTTATCACAACCTATCGTGAACCCGTACGCCCTGAGGGCAATACCAACCCTGGGGAGATACCAGTCATACAGTGAAACCGGCAGGCTTACTTCCAGCCAGCGAGCTTCATACCTCGGAGTGAAAGTAAGTTCGGCAGGCCTGTAGATAGTACTTTTCGCAAAGGCAACCGGATATATCAGGCTTGCATTGATGTATGCATATTTTGAAACATGGTAATCAAATTGAACGCTAAGCGCCGAAGGGAGCCAGATTGTGAATTTATTTGCGGCAACTGCAGAGGTATTATCCCCGTAAAATTTATAACTCAGGGTGTCTAGCATCTGCTGAATACTCCTGAACTTGATCCTGCTGATCTGGTCCCAGTAGGCGGAGCGGTTGTCAATGACCAGTTTCTGTGCATTGGTCCTGAACTGTATACCTCCTACATCAATAAGCGCTACCCCGATGCGGTAAAGGTAATCTTCATACCTCTGGGCACAAAGCCGGTTGAAATACTGTTCCTGGTGGGGTTTGACCAGCCTTGTATACGTCACGCCCAAATCAACGCCAAAACCACCTCCCCTGAAAGCGGTACTGCCCGTAATCCCGTTGGTCTGGTAGTCAACAGGCATTGACAAACCCATCTCGCCCTTAAGATTCCTGATCTGTACGGTCGAATCGTCAATAACTGTATAATCCATGTTTTCAACATTGGAGTATATTCCTGCATAGCCGAAAAGCTTCCTCACCGACAAGCCTGCATTGATCCGGTTAAACCCCCTGCCGTAAACCTCATACGAATAAGTTAGCCCTATCTCGGCCCATGCCATCTGGGCACCGCCAAACGGCCGGGTATCATTGTAGTTGATCTTTTGCTGTGGCCTGTAATTCAAACCGAGATAGGCAAAATTTGCCATGTCGTAAGGCAAATTATGTACCGATACCACATTCCTGACAGCCGTGGTCAATGCAAATGCATGCTTACCCCAAATGAGCATGGCACCCGGACCATTAATCCTTAAATTCACGAAAGCGCTTTTAGGCCTGTGATTATTGTAACTGTAGAAGATCCTGACCTCCGTTCCATAACCTTCAGAATGTGATGGCCATTCATAGCTGTTCTGAAAGAAATGAGAGAATTTGTAGTCGTTCCTCTTCTGGTAAAGCATGTTGTTCTGAACGAATACTCCGGCACCGATAAACTGGACATCCAGCCAGGTCTTTGAATTCTGCAGTGCACTTGGGTTTACCTGAATGCTGTTTGTGCCCGCATAATTCCCCAGGACAGTTCCGTACATCGACTGTGCAACCCCCGGGCTGTTTAAGGTGAAAAAGAGAAGTACTGGCAATATATTCCTAAGTAACCTCATACAGGCAATGGCTACGATGTAAAACAAACAAAAAAGCCGAGTAAATGTTTATCCCTTCAACGGAATTTTAATCACTTTCGGGCAGATCCCCTGCCCTCGTGATGTTTAGATTAATGACCTGAACCTTAGGGTTGGGGTTGCCCGGAATGGCAAACAAAACCTTTGGAACAGCTTCTGTACTTATAAGTAACGGCGAAAAGTAAAAATTTAGTACCTTTGCAGGCCAAATTTCAATCCAAACGCGGATGTGGCGTAATTGGTAGCCGCGCAAGACTTAGGATCTTGTGCCTCAGGGCGTGGGGGTTCGAGTCCCTTCATCCGCACAAAATCAAACTAAAAGCCTGGAATTTAAAAATTCCCGGCCGAATTAACAGCTCATTAACTATAACAGGCATTCATGAATTTATCCAGAGAGAACACAGGCGAACTCACCGCTACGATACGGTTGGAAATCACACCGGAAGATTACACAGAACAGGTAAACAAAGTGATCAGGGATTACCAGAAAAAAGCGAACATCCCGGGCTTCCGCCCCGGCCATATCCCCTCAGGGCTCATCCGTAAAATGTATGGAAAAGCAGTTCTGGCCGAGGAAGTCAATAAACTCATTTCCGATTCGCTTATGAATTACATCAAGGAACAGAAACTTGACCTGCTTGGGAACCCTATCCCAAACCTGGAAAAGAATTCAGCTGTTAATTTTGAGACCCAGACCAGTTTTGAATTCTTTTTTGACATCGGGTTTGCGCCTGAATTCAAAATCCCGTTCGGACCTGAAACGGAAGTCGAAGATCTTGAAATTATTGTCGATGACAGTATGATTGACAAGTACGTTGATGAAACCCGGAAACGTTTCGGTACACCTGTCAAGGCCGAAGAAAGCGGGCAGCCCGGCGATGCCGTTCCTTCTGAAGCACCTGCGCCAGATGGAGAAAATAAGCCGGAAACCAAAACCCCTGAAGTTATCCCTGCCGAAATGACAACCGAACTCTTTGAGAAAGTCTATCCCGGCGACAAACTCGAAACAGTTGACCAGTTCAGGGAAAGGATCAGGAAAGACGCCTCTGCAAGTTTTGCCCAGGAAACAGACAGGATCTTTTTTAATAAAGCAACTGACATCCTTGTCAAAAGCACAAACTTTGATCTTCCGGATGAATTCCTGAAACGCTGGCTGCTTGAATACAATGAAGGTAAATTTACGCCGGATCAGATTGAGAAGGATTATACCTCATTCAGGGAATCAATGAAATGGCAACTGATCGAGAACAGGATTATCCGCGACCACGACATTAAAGTCAGCGAAGAAGATATACGGAATTATATCAGGACTGTCATGTTGCAAAGGGTCGGCACGGAATTTGTCGATCCTGAAATGGAAAAGAAATATGAATCAATCGTAGATGCTTTCATGCAGAATAAGGAGCAGGTTCAAAGGATCAACGACCAGCTTTATAATGCACGGATGATGGGACTTTTCAAAACTACGCTGAACATAGTAAAGAAAGAGGTCTCCTATGATGAATTCATTAAAATAGCCTCAGAAATGCATGAACATGACCATTCCCATCATGAACACGAACATGAACATGATCACGAGCATGATCACGAGCATGATCACAAATAAACGAGCCGTGAGCCATCAGCCATGAGCCGTGAGTTATAAGACGATCAATCTAACAGTCAATAAACAATATTATGGACGAATTTTCAAAATATGCGATACGGCACAGGGGCATCAGCGGGCTGAGCCTTGAAAAATACAAAAGTATTTCGGCCAATTACATCTCCCCTACCATCATAGAAGAAAGGCAGCTCAATATTGCAACCATGGATGTTTTCAGCCGCCTGATGATGGACAGGATTATTTTCCTCGGGGTTCCCATCGACGATTATGTAGCCAACATCATCCAGGCTCAGTTGCTGTTCCTTGAGTCGGTTGATTCCCATAAGGATATCCAGATATATCTAAATACTCCGGGAGGGTCTGTTTATGCCGGCCTGGGTATTTATGATACAATGCAATATATTAACCCTCACGTTGCAACAATCTGTACCGGGATGGCGGCATCAATGGGGGCGATTTTACTGTGTGCCGGGGAAAAAGGCAAACGCACAGCCCTTAAACATTCGAGGATATTGATCCATCAGCCTATGGGTAGTGCCGAGGGACAGGCTTCCGATATCGAGATCACGACCCGTGAGATCCAGAAGCTGAAAAAAGAACTTTATGAAATCATTTCCATGCATTCAGGTCAGCCGTACAAGAGGATATTAAAGGATGCCGACAGGGATTACTGGATGACCGCTGAAGAAGCCAGGGAGTATGGTATGATTGACGAAGTTCTCCTGAAGTCCAAAAAAGAGACGCAGTAATGGCAAAAACCGAAGAGCGCTGTTCTTTCTGCGGCAGGGAAAAACGAGAGGCCAGGGTGCTGATTGCAGGCCTGAACGGCCACATCTGTGACAACTGTGTTCAGCAGGCCCAGACTATCCTTGAGGAAGAACTTGCCTCGAAAAAACCCAAAAGTTTCCAGGAGCCGGCCCTGCTGAAGCCTCATGAAATCAAGAAATATCTTGACCAGTATGTGATCGGTCAGGAAGAGGCCAAACGTGTTATTTCAGTAGCCGTTTACAATCACTATAAACGCATCCGGCATGCTAAAGAAGCCAGGGAGGATGATATTGAGCTTGAAAAATCCAATATTATCATTGTTGGTGAAACAGGCACCGGTAAGACCCTGCTTGCAAGAAGCATTGCAAAAATGCTGAATGTGCCTTTCTGTATAGCAGATGCCACGGCCCTGACTGAAGCAGGATATGTAGGGGAAGATGTTGAAAGCATCCTGGCCCGGTTGCTTCAGGTTGCCGATTATAACCTGGAAGCTGCCGAAAGGGGGATTGTGTTTATTGATGAGATAGATAAAATTGCAAGGAAAAGCGATAATCCTTCCATCACCAGGGATGTTTCAGGGGAAGGGGTCCAGCAGGCCCTTTTGAAAATGCTGGAAGGAGCGATTGTGAATGTGCCTCCCCAGGGCGGGAGGAAACACCCTGAACAGAGGATGATCCAGATCAATACCCAGAACATACTTTTCATTACAGGCGGTGCCTTTGACGGCATAGACAAGAAAATCGCAAACCGCTTGCAAACAAACCGCATCGGGTATAAGGTTGACAGGAAAAGGGAGGAAGTTGACAAAGACAATATCCTGCAATATATTTCGCCGGTCGACCTAAAGGCATACGGGCTTATCCCCGAACTTGTAGGCAGGATGCCGATCGTGACTTTTATGCATGCGCTGGACAGGGCAACCTTGAAGCGGATATTGCTGGAGCCTAAGAATTCCCTGGTGAAACAGTATACCAAACTTTTCGAGATCGATAATATCAAACTCAGTTTTGATGATGATGCCTTGGATTTCATTGTTGAGAAATCGGTCGAATTCAAGCTCGGGGCCAGGGGGCTCAGGGCGATCCTTGAAGGTATCATGAACGATGCCATGTTTGAACTTCCTTCCAAATCCAATGTAAAAAGCCTGAAGGTTAACATTGCCTTTGTTGAAGAAAAATTCAATAAAACCAGTTTATCCAGGCTTAAAGTTGCCTGATACTAAACTCCCTCTCCTCATCGTTTATTTTAGAGCGCAGGCACAGTTAATTCCGATGAGAATACCGCTACTTTATATCATATTGCTGTTTTTATTCCGACTGCCCCTTTTTTCGCAGGATACAACTAAAATTACGCTCCCTGTGAAAATCGTCAGGGGGGATACACTGCCGTCGGTTGATCTGAACGGGGTTACTATCTTTCCCCCCGGCAAGTTTGAAAATAAGAGGGAAGCCGTCAGGTATGACCGGCTGGTATACAATATCAAAATCGTATATCCCTATGCAAAACTTGCCGGGTATAAACTGAAGCAGATAAAAGCAGTTCTCGATACCATAAAAAACGATAAACAGAGGAAGGCGTTCCTCAGGAAATCGGAAAAGGAACTTAATGACCAGTTTGGAGACCAGGTTCGTGACATGACCTACTCCCAGGGAAAGATACTTATCAAGCTGATATACAGGGAGACTGGTTCATCAACCTTTGCCATAGTGAAAGAACTCAAGGGAGGATTCAATGCCTTCGTATGGCAGACCCTGGCCCGGATCTTTGGTTATGACCTGAAATCGCTATACAACCCTAAAGAAGAAGATGAGCCCATCGAGAGGGTGGTACAGATGATAGATGCAGGAGCTATCTGAATAAGCATTAAATTTACAGGCTTGTTGCACACATGAAATTATCCATTATCATCGTCAATTACAATGTAAGGTATTTCCTTGAGCAATGCCTTCATTCTGTGCAGAATGCCTGCAAAAGCCTGGATGCAGAGGTATTTGTAGTTGACAACAGCTCCGTTGACGGTTCGGTAAAAATGGTCAGGGAAAAATTCCCGGATGTCATCCTTATCGAAAATAAGGATAACCTGGGTTTTTCAAGTGCAAACAACCAGGCTATGAGAATTGCAAACGGGGAATACATCCTGCTGCTTAACCCCGACACACTCGTTGAAGACGATACGCTAAGGAAAGTCGTGACTTTTATGGATGAGCACCCTGATGCAGGCGGGCTCGGGGTAAAAATGATCGATGGCAAAGGGAAATTCCTGCCCGAATCAAAACGGGCCCTTCCTACCCCTGTTGTATCGTTCTATAAGATTTTCGGGCTTTCTTCACTTTTTCCCAGGTCAAGGATCTTCAGCCAGTATCATCTCGGTTACCTTGACAAAGACAAAGTTCATGAGATCGATGTACTTGCGGGCGCTTTTATGCTCCTCAGGAAACGTGTACTTGATGAAATCGGCCTTCTCGACGAATCTTTTTTCATGTATGGCGAAGATATTGACCTGAGCTACAGGATAACCCAGGCCGGCTATAAGAATTACTATTATCCCGGCACCAGGATCATCCATTATAAAGGCGAGAGCACGAAGAAAAGCAGCATAAACTATGTGTTTATGTTTTACAATGCCATGATCATCTTCGCCAGGAAACATTTCTCAAAAGAAAATGCAAGGTCCTTCTCGATAATGATCCATTCGGCAATTTACCTGCGTGCTTTTTTTTCTGTCCTTACACGGTTTGCCGTGCGTATATTTCTTCCGCTTCTTGACGGGCTGATGATTTATGCCGGTATGATTTTTATGACATTTTACTGGGAAAAGAATTTTATTTTTCCTTACGGCGGACATTACCCTCCTGAATTCATGCTGGTTGCCGTTCCCATTTACATCCTCATATGGCTTATCAGTGTGTATATCAGCGGAGGCTATGACCGGCCGATCATGTTAAGGAAAGTCTTCCAGGGAATGCTTGCGGGCACCCTGCTTATCCTGCTGTTATACAGCCTGCTGAGCGAGAATTACCGCTTTTCCAGGGCATTGATCCTGTTCGGGGCCAGCTGGGGCCTTTTGATTATGCTGGCTATCAGGGCACTGCTGCATTTTTCAAAAATTTCAGGATTCCAGCTGAACACTATAAAGAATAAAAAATTCGTTATCATCGGAGGAAAGGAGGAATCGGAACGTGTTGCCGACCTGCTGCAGAAAACCGGGATGAACCCTGCATTTGTCGGCCTCGTTAGTTTTCATCCGAATAAAGGAAACCTGAACGGCTTTATAGGAGATCTTGAACAGATCAAGGATATCATCATCATTCACAAGATCGATGAAGTGATTTTCTGCGCCAAGGATATACCTGCCCAGGTCATCATCGACAAAATGTCGGAATTAAAGGATGCCCAGGTTGATTATAAAATCGCTCCGCCTGAGAGCCTCTCCATCATTGGCAGTAACTCAATCAACACCTCCGGCGACCTTTATGTGGTTGACATCAATGCAATCACCAAGAAATCAAACCTCAGGAGCAAAAGGGTGTTTGACCTCACTGCCGGGATTATTATCCTGACCATGTACCCCTTGTTTATTTTCCTTGTCAAAAAACCTATCGGCCTCGCGAGGAATCTTGCCCTGGTGCTTTTTGCAAGGAAGTCGTGGGTGGGTTATACCCCTGTGAGCGGCAGCAATGTTCAGCATGTTCCGATGATCAAAAAAGGAGTGCTGAATCCTATGGATGCCCTGAAATCAAAAGAGATCAGTGAAGAAGATAAAAACAGGCTCAATATCCTCTATGCCCGGGACTACCATCTGACCAACGACATCAATATTCTTTTCAAGGGGTTCAGAAACCTTGGAAGGGCCTGATGCTATTATTTTGAATGATTTTAAATAAGAGAAATTCGTATCTTTGCACCATAATAAGTTATTAAAATGGCGTCTATAGAGATTGTTATCCCGAGATTAGGGGAAAGCGTGATTGAAGTTACTATCACAAAATGGCTTAAGAACGAAGGCGAACAGGTTGAAGCTGAAGAAGCTCTTGTTGAAATTGCCACCGATAAAGTTGATTCCGAGATCGTATCAACGGCAAGCGGAACATTATCGAAGAAATTATTTCAACCGGGAGACATCGTTGCCGTAGGCAAAGCATTTGCAATCATTGATGCAGCCGGCGGTGCCGTGGAAGAAAATCCTGTCAAAGCCTTACCCGAAACCATTCCTGCTGCCGGAAAAACGAAATCCGAAATTAAACCAGAGAAAGTCATAATTGATGAAGGTGAAGCAGCCAGGGCAGCTGCAGATGAAGGCAGCTCCGGGTCAAGGTATTACAGTCCGCTGGTAAGAAGCATCGCACAGCAGGAAGGCCTGTCTTTTAAAGAGCTTGACAATATTCAGGGAACCGGGAAAGAAGACCGGCTTACAAAGCAGGATATTCTCGAATACCTTTCAAAAAGAGGAAGTGGTGTTGCACCTTCCGAAAAAACTGTGCCTGGCCCGGCAAAACTTCAGCCGGCTGCCCCTGTTTTTACTAAAGGTGAAGACCGCATAGTTGAAATGGACAGGGTAAGGCAGCTGATTGCAAACCATATGGTTAAATCGGTTCAGACTTCACCCCATGTCACTTCCTTTATCGAAGTCGACATGCAAAACATTGTTGGCTGGAGAGAAAAAAACAAAGACGGGTTCCAGAAGAAATACGGGGAAAAACTGACATTCACACCGATTTTTGTTGAAGCAATAGCAAAAGCCGTCAGGGATTTTCCCATGGTCAATGTTTCAGTTGACGGAACCAAAATAATTGTTCATTCAAAGGTGAATATAGGGATTGCCGTTGCCCTTCCAAGCAACAACCTTATTGTTCCCGTTGTGAGGGATGCCGGCAGCATGAACCTCCTGGGCATTACCAAAGCTGTGAACGACCTTGCAGACCGGGCCAGGAACAATAAACTGCTGCCCGACGAGATCTCCGGCGGAACGGTTTCCCTGACTAACCTGGGTTCCTTTGGCACCATCATGGGAACTCCGATCATTAACCAGCCCCAATCGGCTATCGTTGCAGTCGGGGCTATAAAAAAACGCCCGGTCGTGCTGGAGACGGAGCAGGGAGATGTGATCGCCATCAGGCCGGTCATGATCTGTTCCATCACCTTTGACCACAGGGTTATTGACGGCGCCCTCGGGGGCCGGTTCCTCAACAGCCTTTCACAGTACCTTGAACAATTTGATAACACCCAGACCATCTGATTATGGAACTCAACCTGAACCGCCCTCTTGTATTTATGGACCTGGAAACCACCGGAATTAAAGTGGCCACCGACCGTATTGTTGAATTATGCTTGCTCAGGATCAACCCCGATGGATCCAGGAAAATCAAAACCCTCAGGATCAACCCCGGGATCCCCATTCCTGCGGAAACTACTGCAATCCACGGGATCAGGGACGAAGACGTTAAAGATTGCCCGGGGTTTGCCCAGGTTGCCCCTGAGCTGGCAGCATTCATGGAAGGTTGCGACATTGCAGGCTATAACTCGAACCACTTTGATATCCCACTGATCGTTGAAGAATTCCTCAGGGCAGGGATAGACCTGGAACTGAAAGGGCGCAGGTTTGTCGATATACAGAACATTTTTCACAAAATGGAACCCAGGAACCTTTCGGCTGCATACAAGTTTTACTGCAGCAAGGAACTGGAGAACGCTCATTCTGCAGAGGCCGACACCATTGCCACGTTTGAGATCCTGAAGGCACAGCTCGACCGGTACAGCGACACGGAGTTCAAGGATAAAAAAGGCAATATCCTTAAACCGGTGATCAATGACATTAAGGCTTTAAGCGATTTCAGCTTCAATAACCGTTCGGCCGACCTGATCGGCCATGTGATTTATAATGAAAAGGACATTGAAGTTTTCAATTTCGGGAAACACAAAGGCAAGGCTGTCAGCGACGTGTTCCGCACCGAACCCTCCTATTACGACTGGATCATGAAAAGCGAATTCCCCCTGTCAACTAAAAAGGTTGTAACAGCTATAAAACTAAGGGGTTTTAATAAAGAATCGGTAAAAACTGAATTATTCTGAAGGATTTATGAAGATAATCTGTATCGGGCGCAATTATGTTGACCATATAAAGGAGCTCAACAACGCCATCCCCGGCGAACCTGTGTTTTTCCTTAAACCCGATACGGCGATGCTGATAAGGAACCGTCCGTTCTACTACCCGGCATTTTCTGACGATATTCACTATGAACTCGAGCTGGTCCTTAAAATCAACAAAGTCGGACGGCATATCCAAAAAGAATTTGCTTTATCATATTTCGACGAGATTGGCCTTGGCCTGGACATGACAGCTAGGGACCTCCAGGAAAATGCGAAAAAAAAGTCCCTGCCCTGGGCCGTTGCCAAGGGCTTTGACCAGTCGGCCCCGATCGGCAGGTTTATCCCTACAAGTCGCTTCAGTGATTTCAGAAATATCAGTTTCCACCTTGACCTCAATGGCCAGACTGTGCAAAAAGGCAATTCAGGCCTTATGATTTATTCGTTTGAAGATATCATAACCCATATCTCAAGGTATATGACGCTCAGGACCGGAGACCTCATCTTTACCGGCACACCGGCCGGTGTAGGCCCTGTTAAAATCGGGGACATACTTGAAGGGTGGATTGAAGGAGAAAAAATTCTTAAGTGCGAAATTAAGTAAACCCGCCTTTCTTACCTGAAAACGATATCCCTGATCAGTTCCCTTTCAGCGGCTTTGTTCAGTTTGGATATAAGGGGTTCTTTCATAAACATGAGTTCCTGGCGGAGGGCTGCCGAATCGACAGTCACGAATAATGTTTTATCCCTTACCTTCACGCTTGTGTGGGATGCTATCATAGGACCGCAGACCCCGGGCCAGTGATCAACAAGCTTCGTCTCTTCAAGATGATCTTCGAGCCTGTATTTCTTCAGGAACTCCTGCACTACATCCCTGAGCGGGCGGTCGTTTGATTTCATATGTCAATCCGGTATGGGAAGGCTGAAAAACTTATGATCAATTTCCATGCTGTCGAATATCCTTCGTATGCGGTCCCCGCTGGTATCAGTAATGAAAACCTGCCCGAAATTATTCTTGCTTACCAGGCTGATGAGCTGTTGTACACGCACATCATCCAGCTTGTCGAACACATCATCCAGCAATAAAACAGGTTTGTAGCCTTTGATGTTCCTGGTATAGTCGAACTGGGCAAGTTTTATCGCGACTACAAATGATTTCTGCTGTCCCTGGGATCCGAATTTTTTAACGGGGAACCCATCCAGCGTGAACTCAAGGTCATCCTTATGTATCCCGACTGTCGAGAACTGGGCTGACCTGTCACGGGAAAGGCTTTCCCTGACGAGGGTTTCCATCTGTGCATTGCAGAGCTGGGAATCGTATTTCACATCCACTTTCTCAATCCCCCCGCTGATATAGGTATAGTAATGCTGAAAGATCGGGATGAAGGCTTCCAGGAAACTGCTTCGCTTTTCGAACAGGAGTACGCCAAGCCTTATAAGCTGCCCGTCCCAGATCTCCAGCTGGGAAGAATCAAAGAAATTTTTCTCCGCGAATGATTTAAGGAGGGCATTTCGCTGGATCAGCACCTTGTTGTACTGGATCAGGTCGTCGAGATACAGCTTATCGAACTGTGAGATCACGCTGTCAATATACTTCCTCCTCACTTCCGACCCTTCATTGATAAGATCCCTGTCATAAGGAGAGATCATGACCAGCGGGAAATGCCCTATATGATCGGCAAGGCGATCGTATTCCTTTTTATTCAGCAGGAAACGTTTCCGCTGATTCTTCTTCTGAATGCACTGGACCAGGTCGGGGCTGTCGCTATTCCGCTGGAAACTGCCGTTGATGGCAAAATACTCCTGTCCATGACGGATATTCTGGGAATCGGAAGGGTTAAAATAGCTTTTGCAAAATGAAAGGTAATGAATGGCATCGAGGAGATTTGTCTTGCCCACCCCGTTATTCCCTGCAAAACAATTGATCTTGTCGGAAAAGACAAGGTCGCAATGTTCGTAATTTTTAAAATTTGAAAGCGAAAGCTTATGAAGAAACATTCCCCGAAAATAAGAACCGCAAATATACGAAGTCCTTATTTCTTCTTTGTGAATTCGGAAAGATTAACCGCAACAGTGAAATAGTTGGGATTATGTCCGCCGGCCTGCATACTGGCCCTTGTGTAACTGATATTGAACATTTTTATCCGTAGTCCGAATCCAAGGGAAAACCCTGCAAGCCCGGCTTTGCTGTACAGTTTCATTTCCTGCCTGTCGCGGTAGTTATAACCCAGGCGAACGGCAAACACCTTGGCAATTGTAATTTCACCGCCAAGGACAATATGCCGCATAAGATTATCTGCAAACTTACTGATCCCTGATTTTGACTGGGTCTGGCCCGTAATGGGGTCGGCCTGGTTCGAGGGGTTGTTCGGGTCGGTATACGAAAGATCCCATTTCTGCAGGTCTGAAAATATCTGATAAAAACGAAGCGGGATATGTTTTAACTTCTCACTGAGGCCTACCTGGATCTGAAACGGCAGGGGTTCATGGTTCCCTGCAGTGTAAGGCACGACCTGGTAGCCGATATTCCTGAAAATAAGGGAGGCATTAAATACATCATCTGTTGCCGTGTAAGTTCCTGCAACATCCACTGCAATTCCGAATGAGCGGTAAGTTTCAAGAGCCGAATAAATGAGCTTGGCATTGGCCCCGATATTGAAGTGAGGGCTCAATGGCCTTCCCCATCCTATGTTCAGGGCATATTCTGAAGCCGAGAACGTTCCGGTAATTGTCCCCGAAGCATCGGCCTGCGTAAAGCTTCCGTAAGAAATAAACTGCAATGCACCGGCAAAATTGCCGGCCTTATTAAAAGAATGTGCGAACATCACATAGCCGTAGTTTGCCGCCATGAAATTCACAAAACTGAATGCAAGGCTGTTGTTCATGTCGGCAGTTATAACCGACGGGTTGGCAAGGGCTACAGTGACATCATTATCCCTTACAGGCAAAAAATTCCCGCCAATAGATGCAACCCTTGCCGAGTTGGTCAGGTTCAGAAATTCGTAAGTCCCCGAGCTGCCGCTTTGAGCATAAAGCAGGTTTGAGTTGAACGCCAGGATAAGAGTGGAAATAAATAAGAAGCGTATAAGTCGGTACACGTTTATTAATTGATTTTAATAATTAACGAAACCCCGGGTAAATTATTTCATCCTGTTCAAGAAACTATTGGATTAGCCCCCTGCCCGACTTTTTAATCCGGTCCTGCTCAGTCAGATCCGCGACCAGCTTATCCAATATGCCGTTGATGAACTGTTTGGATTTCTGGGTGCTGAAATGCTTTGAAATTTCAATGTACTCATTCAATGAAACTTTGACAGGGATTACAGGGAAGTACAGCACTTCGGCGAGAGCCATTTTAAGGATGATGATATCGGTAAGTGCAATCCTTTCAAGTTCCCAGTTCTTGGACCTGGAACTGATCAGTTTCTCAAATTCCTCACTGTGAATAATGGTCAGGCTGAACAGCTTTCTGATAAATTCGTTGCTTTCAGCCGCTTCATCTTCATTGTCTTTGGTAAAAAGAGAAACAATATCCTCCTTATCCTTAAAATTCAAGGGCAGTATCATCATTGCCTTGATAGCAAAACCTGAAGCAACGTCAAAGTCGTCATGCCAGTGAATGCTCCTTTCCTCGCAGAGTGATCTCAGGTCGGCATTGTTGGCAACATTTTTCCTGAACAGTTTGATCAGGAAACTGCGGTCTTCCTCGAATGTGTTCTCCCCCGAATTAATGTAGGCCTGGAGGTCTTTAGAAGCCTTAAGCTTCATATAGGTTTTACGCACCAGGTCCTGTTCCTCGGTCCATGAAATGGAGTATCCGTCAATTTGTTTCCTGAGGGGCAGGTTCCCTTTAAGCATTATCAAAACCCGGTTCTGCATGAGTTTCATGCTGGGATTAAGCTCATCGGCAGTCGGATAGAATTTATTTTTTGATTCCTCCATCCTGTATTCATAGAAATGGGCAAGCTCAAACAGGAATGAGAACTGAAGGCAGAACAGCTGGTAAACCATTTCAATACTTTTCAAAAGGTTTTTTTCCGCGATCTCGATGCGGGGTTCCCCGCCCTGGAAATACGCATATAAAGCCTGAAGCACTTTAACCCTGTAATGTCGACGTCCCAGCATTTGGTGAGTTTATTATCAGTTGACGAATCGGTTGCAAAGCTAAAGAAAGAAGGCCAGAGTTTTCAAATATTATTTTTAATTTTGCGTTTACTCAATAACGAAGAAAACTATAACTAAATGCCATTTTATAATGGAAGGTACTGAAAATAAAGGGAAAGAAAGAGATGAAATCTTCTCACGGGCAATACGGGCCGGGAAGCGTACTTACTTTTTTGATGTCAAGACAACGGTTGAGGAAGAAGCGTATCTGACCATTACCGAGAGCAAACGCCGGTTTAATGATCAGGGGAAGTTTTTTTACGAAAAACATAAACTCTTTCTCTACAAGGAAGATTTTGATAAATTTTTAAACGGGCTTAACGACTCCCTTGAATTCATAAGGACCGGCAAAGCACCGGATCGCCCCGTTCCGGAAGATACATTTAATCCTTCAGATGAATCGGAAGGCAAAGACCTAAGGATGGATCGCCACTCTATTGAGTTTGAGGATCTGGCCTCCGGACCTGAGCAAACCGTTTAATTTTACAATTCAGAAAAAGGTTTGCTGCCCGCAAGGCAGCCCTGTTCCGCTATACGATAAAACTTATTAACATCGCCCCTGTTAAAGGCATTTAACTCTAAATTTGTTCCCTGATTAATATACACTATGGGTAAAGTAATCGCAATTGCCAATCAGAAGGGGGGCGTGGGGAAAACCACTACGGCTATCAACCTCGCCGCCGGGCTGGCTGTGCTTGAACATAAAACACTTCTTATTGACGCCGATCCGCAGTCAAATGCCACATCAGGAGTAGGTTTTGATCCCCGCAACATTGAAAACAGCATTTACGAGTGCATTATCGATAATGTAGATCCATTATCAATCATAGTCAACACATCCACTCCTTTTCTTGACCTGCTCCCTTCACATATCGACCTTGTTGGAGCCGAGATTGAGATGATACAGATGCCCAACCGTGAGAAGGTCATGAAGAACGCCATTGAAAAGGTGAAGTCCAATTATGATTACATTATCATCGATTGTTCCCCTTCACTCGGGCTTATCACGGTGAATGCACTTACAGCCGCCGATTCGGTCATCATCCCGGTACAGTGTGAGTATTTTGCACTCGAAGGTTTAGGGAAACTCCTTAATACCATCAAGATAGTCCAGGCCCGCCTCAACCCTGCCCTTGATATTGAGGGCATATTGCTTACGATGTACGACAACCGCCTGAACCTGTCAAAACAGGTGGTGGAAGAGGTTAAAACGCATTTCCAGCAAATGGTTTTTCACACCATCATCAACCGCAACACCAAATTGGGCGAGGCTCCGAGTTTTGGCCAGACAATTATGGTTCATGACATTAACAGTACAGGCGCAATCAACTACCTTAACCTGGCCCGTGAAATATTGCAAAATAATGAAGTGCCCGTTCAGAGTGTGGCCGGGCAGGAAATAAGCCAGTAGTATGCAAGGAAAGAAGAAGGCATTAGGAAGAGGGCTTAGCGCATTGCTGGAGGGCGGCGCTTCAGAACTCGCGGGTGAAGAATTGCTTGCCATTCCGGCAGGCCATGCAGTAGCAGCAATCCCCCTTGACCAGCTTGAAACAAACCCCTTTCAGCCCAGGTCGCAGTTTGAGGAGAAAGAGCTGGCCGAACTTGCAGTTTCGATTCAGGAACAAGGTATTATACAGCCTGTCACAGCCAGGAAGATCGGACCCGACAGGTACCAGCTGATCACAGGCGAAAGAAGGTGCAGGGCGGCAAAAATGGCAGGGCTGAGGGAGATCCCGGCCTTCATCAGGCTGGCTAATGACGAGCAGATGCTTGAAATGGCCCTCGTTGAGAACATCCAGAGGATGGACCTCAACCCTCTTGAGGTTGCCCTGAGTTTCCAGCGCCTCATTGAAGAATGCCGCATACGGCAGGAAGACCTTGGCCAGAAAGTCGGCAAAGACCGGTCTACCGTATCAAACTATATACGACTCCTGAGACTGCCTGTCGAAATCCAGGTAGCCGTAAGGGATGGTATCATCAGCATGGGGCATGCAAGGGCGCTTATCACCATAGAAGATGAGCATCAACAATTGCTTCTGCTTCAGAAAATACTGGAGAGAAAACTTTCGGTACGGCAGGTTGAAGACATGGTAAGGGACCTTCTGAAACCTTCAAAGCCTTCTTTGCCATCGGGCCCGAAACTTCTTCCGTCGCATTACCAGTATGCCCGTGAAGAGATCAGCCGGAAACTAAGGCAGGAAGTGGAAATCAGGCTGCAGAGAAAAGGGAAAGGGAGCATCCTGATCCATTTCAATTCAGAAGAAGAATTTGATAAATTGTTTTCAAAAATGAATTTTGAATGAGAATATTGCTGCTGGCGGTTGTTTTATTCTCGCTTGCCGTTTTACCTTTTAAAACAGCTAAAGCCCAAACCGACAGTATCCCTAAAGTAACGCCTGACTCCATCCTAGAGAAACAGCATTCAGCCACCAAGGCATCGATCATGTCGGCATGCCTCCCGGGGCTTGGGCAGATCTACAACCACAAAATCTGGAAAGTGCCTATAATTTATGCAGGCTTCGGCGTAATGGTCTATCTGATCGTATTCAATACCAATTATTACCTTGACTACAAATGCGCCTATATCGAGAACGTTAATGGGGACCTGAACGGGAACTACGCTTACCTTGCCAACCATTACAGTGCTTCCCAGCTTGCCTCGGCCAGGGAATATTACCGGAGGAACCTCGAAATGACATGCCTGGTAACCGCGCTATGGTACGTGCTGAATATCCTTGATGCTACCGTCGACGCCCACCTGTACACGTTCAACATCAACAAATCGCTCAGCATGAAAATCGAACCATCTGTTATCATGCCTTCTGTTGCTTCAAAACAAATGGGCGGGGGAGTTAAATTATCATTGCACTTTTAACAACGACTTATGAAGATTGCTTTACTGGGATATGGGAGAATGGGACAGGAGATCCACAGACTGGCCGAGAAACGGGGCCATGAGATCGTCCTGATCATTGATAATGATGAGGAATGGCTGGAGAAAGCCCCATCTTTAAAGGAAGCCGACGTGGCCATTGAATTCACTACCCCCGAATCGGCTGTTGACAACATTATGCATTGTTTCGAAGCCGATATCCCTGTTGTAGTAGGTACTACAGGATGGATTGAAGATATCGAAAGCATCCGCAAGACCTCGATTGAACAAAATAAAGGCCTTTTCTTTTCCCCTAATTTCAGCATAGGCGTCAATCTTTTTTTCGATCTTAACAGGTACCTCGCCTCACTTATGTCTAAATGGGAAAATTATGAGATTTCCATTGAAGAGACCCACCATATCCATAAACTTGATGCGCCAAGCGGGACAGCCATAGTACTCGCAAACGATATCATCCGCTATAATGAGAGAAAGGAAAAATGGGTTAAGGAACTCCAGGAAAATCCTGATGAAGTAGGAATTAAATCATACCGCTCGGAAGACGTACCCGGCACACATATCATAAGATACGAATCGGAAATGGATGCCATCGTCATCACCCATACAGCCAAAAACCGAAAAGGATTTGCCCTGGGGGCCCTGCTCGCGGCAGAGTGGATAAAAGGCAAACGAGGATTCTTTGAGATGAGGGATCTCCTGAATTCGCAAAAAAGTACGCCATGACCGCAAGAATCCAATGAAAACCTCGTTATTCTTATATAAACACCTGAAATGAACCTCTATATTATTTTATTAGTCCTTTTTAGCGCAGCTACTGTTGCCGGCCTTTGGGGGATCTTTGTCAAAGCCGGGGAAGCAGGCTGGAAAGTCCTCGTTCCGTTTTATAATATGTACATCTGGCTCCGGATTATCAGGAAACCCTTGTGGTGGTATGTATTCCTGCTAATCCCGTTCATCAACGTTTTTGTCATACTGCTGATGATAGTCGAGATATTGAAGTGCTTCAAAAAGTACAGCCTCCTGGAACAGGCTGCCGGTGTGATCTTCCCTTTTGCATATCTTCCCTACCTCGCTTTCTCGGAAACCCAGAAGTATTATGATCCTGACAAACTTGCCCCGGTAAAGAAAACCGCTGTAAGAGAATGGGTGGATGCCATCATATTCGCTGTTATTGCGGCAAGCATAATCCGCATTTTCTTTTTTGAGGCCTATACTATTCCAACCTCATCCATGGAGAAAACCCTTTTGGTCGGGGATTACCTTTTTGTAAGCAAGGTCAGCTACGGCCCTAAAGTTCCAAACACTCCCCTTTCATTCCCTTTTGTTCACCATACCCTTCCCCTCACCGAATCAACCAAATCCTACCTCGAATGGATCAGCCTTCCTTATTACAGGTTTCCCGGGTTCTCAACAATTAAGAATATGGATGTTGTTGTTTTCAATTATCCCGATGGGGATACCCTTTCCACGAAGCTCCAGAGCACTATGAGCTACTACCAGCTGGTAAGGCAATATGGCAGGGATGCAGTCTGGAACAATAAACAATCCATCGGAGAAATAATCGCCAGGCCGGTCGATAAACGCGAAAACTTTATCAAACGCTGCATCGGTATTCCGGGCGACACCATACGGATCATCGACAGTAAAGTGTTCATCAACGGGAAACCTGAACAAAATCCCGGGAAAAGGCAGTTCAAATATATTGTTCATACCGACGGGAACCCTATAAATACAAGAAACCTCGAAAAACTGAACATCACCGAGGCGCCTCAGATATATAACAACGGTGACTACGAACTGACCCTTTCAGATGAATCTCTTGAAGGCATCCGGCAGTTCAGCAATGTGAAATCCATTGAACTTGAGATTTCGCCTAAAGGGATATGGGATGCAAATCTTTTCCCCTTCGACTCAACTTACCGCTGGAATCTTGATAATTTCGGGCCGCTATGGATCCCGAAAGCAGGCGTAACAATCAAAATCAACACCTCCAACATCATGTTATATAAAAGGATAATCGGCGTTTTTGAAGGAAATGACCTGAAAATCAGTGACGGGAAGATCTTCATTAACGGAAAGGAAGCCGGCTCCTATACATTCCGCATGAATTATTACTGGATGATGGGCGACAATCGCCATAATTCCATGGATTCCCGTTACTGGGGTTTTGTGCCTGAAGACCATGTTGTAGGTAAAGCATCATTCGTATGGCTTTCCATGGATCCGAATAAATCACTCTTTGATGGAAAGATCCGCTGGAGCAAACTCCTCCACTTCGTTAAATAAACCCTCAGAACACCCAGGCAGGCTTATGAACAACTCCCGAACACCTCTTCTCATCATGATGATCACTGCCCTGCTGCTAGCAGCGGGAAGCCTTTTTGCCGCCCAGCCGTTTGAAGGGGTAATTAACTTTAAGATCTCCTACCCGGGCAATAAATTGACTGAAAGCCAGCTTGCTCTATTCCCAAAAGCCCTTTCAGTAATGATCAAAGGGGGAAGGTCCCGAACCGATATTTTAACCGGGGGAGGCAGCAGGGTGGAAATTACCGACCACCAGGAAAAAACAAAGATCAAACTGCTCAATATGATGGGACAGAAGTATGCCATTAAATATACCGCAGATGATATTGCCAAGGAAACAGCCAAAGAGCCGCCTGTAAAAGTTGATCTGACCGCTGAAACAAAAAATATTGCGGGTTATCTTTGCAAAAATGCCGTGATCACTGTAAATGACAAAAAAGGGAATTATAAAATTGATGTATATTACACCCCGGAACTCGGAGGGAAACAGGCAAATTTCGACAAAGGCATATACAAGGATATTGACGGTGTTCTAATGGAATTCTCAATGAGAACCCCTGAAATGACCATGCGGTTTACTGCCAGTTCGGTTGAAAAAAAAGCGGTATCCCTCAAAGAATTTGAAATCCCCCCCGATTATTCTATACTTTCAAAGGATGAATTAAAAAGTAAAATCGGGGGCAAGGAATAAAACCACATGGCAAAGCAATACAATTCTTTTAAATCCAACGCATTCAGGGAGGAACTCGATTCCGGCCAGGAAATTCCCCAGCCCGGGCCGGAAGAAAAACCCGGGTCAAAAAGAATTAAAAAAGAAAAACCTAAAAAAGAGAAACCCCCTCAAAAGGAGAAACCGCAAAAAAAGAAAAAAGAACTCACCAAGGAACAGATTGAAAGGAAAGAAAGGCGCCTGAGGGTATGGGGCCTTGCTTTCGTCCTGGTGGGAATATACCTGCTCCTCGCATTTACTTCCTATTTGCAAACCTGGAAAACCGATTACAGTTATACCGATACTGTTTTTAAACATTTTTCTATTGATGCTTTTCGTGCAGGGGACCTTAAATGTGAAAACTGGATGGGAAAAACAGGTGCACTGGTTTCCTACCTGTTTATTTCAAACTGGTTTGGCATCGCCTCTTTCCTGTTCGCTTTCGTCTTTCTGATCTGGGGTATCAAATGGCTGATCAGGCTTACTGTTATAAAGCCATGGAAAGCCATGGAATATTGTTTCTTCGGAATTATATGGCTTCCGGTATTCCTGGGACTTGTCCTTCCTACTGACCGTATCACCACAGGTGTCATTTTTACCGGGGTTTATGGTTTCCAGATGAACCTCTGGCTGCTGGATTTCCTGGGAACTTCCGGCCTGGGAATCGTACTGGGCTTTACCCTGCTGAGTTTCATGATCCTGACGTTTAATATTCCGTTCCGCTGGATGAAACCGGGAAAGCATGAGGATGATGTCAATGAAGAACTGACTGCGGATGTGGTGGTCGCTGAACCCGTTCTCACACCCAGCGAACCGGCCGATGTCCCATATGCCAACCAATTCAGGGACGAACCTGCGGAAGAAATACAACAGATCGACCTGGGCGGCCCGGCCGACAACATAGTTGAAATACCTGTTTCGGCAGGGATTGAACTTCAGATCGAACGGGTCGAGGATGATACAAAAGCAGAGAGCAAAGGCCCAATCCCACGCCAGGGCCTTGACACCCAGTATGACCCTACACTTGACCTGCCCAGTTATAAATTCCCCACCCTTGACCTCCTCAGCGATTATGGAGGGGAATCCATTGCTGTGAGGAAAGAAGAGCTCGAAGCCAACAAGGATAAAATCGTAACCACCCTTTCGCATTACGATATTAAAATAGCAAAGATCAAAGCAACTATCGGGCCTGCTGTTACCTTGTATGAAATCGTGCCGGAAGCAGGGGTCAGGATCTCCAGGATCAAAAACCTTGAGGATGACATTGCCCTGAGCCTGTCGGCTTTGGGGATACGCATCATTGCTCCTATTCCCGGCAAAGGGACTATCGGAATCGAAGTTCCCAACCAGAATCCTGAAATCGTTTCGATCAAATCACTGCTTGGGTCTGAAAAGTTTAAAAACTCTTCATTTGAACTGCCTTTCGTTCTCGGGAAAACAGTAGCAAATGAAACCTTCATTGCCGACCTGGCCAAAATGCCGCATTTACTGATGGCCGGCGCAACCGGACAGGGTAAATCGGTAGGGTTGAACACCATCATCACTTCGCTTCTTTACAAGAAGCACCCTTCACAGATCAAGTTCGTGATGATAGACCCCAAGAAAGTCGAATTAACCCTGTTTTCAAGGATTGAGAGGCATTTCCTCGCAAAGCTCCCCGATAGTGAAGAAGCAATAATTACAGATACCAAAAAAGTCATCCGCACCCTGAATTCATTGAATATAGAAATGGATACAAGGTATGACCTGCTGCGTGATGCCCAGGTAAGGAACATCAAAGAATACAACGAGAAGTTCTTTAACCGAAAGCTCAACCCCAACGACGGCCATAAGTTCCTTCCCTATATTGTACTTGTGATAGATGAATTTGCCGACCTCATCATGACTGCAGGCCGTGAAATAGAAACGCCCCTTACGCGACTTGCACAGCTGGCCCGTGCAACAGGTATCCACCTTATCATAGCCACCCAGAGGCCTTCGGTAAATATCATCACCGGGACCATTAAAGCAAATTTCCCTGCCCGTATTGCCTTCAGGGTAATTTCTAAAATAGATTCACGCACAATTCTTGACTCTTCCGGAGCCGACCAGCTGATAGGGCGGGGCGATATGCTCCTTTCCACAGGCAGCGACCTCATCAGGCTTCAATGCGCATTTGTGGATACTCCCGAGATCGAAAAGCTGACCGATTTTATAGGATCCCAGAGGGGTTATCCTGAAGCATTCTCCTTGCCCGAATACTACGATGAAGAAAACGCATCGGGAAAGGATTTCGACCCCAACGAAAGGGATGAATTTTTTACCGAAGCCGCAAGGCTGGTCGTTCAGCACCAGCATGGGTCCACCTCCCTTCTGCAGCGCAAACTTAAGCTGGGATACAACAGGGCCGGGCGTATAATCGACCAGCTTGAAGCCGCAGGAATTGTAGGTCCTTTTGAAGGCAGTAAAGCCAGGGAAGTAAGGTTTAAGGATTCCACGGCCCTCGAATCCTATCTCCAGGGTATGGGGAACCAGTAGTTCAGATATAAATAACGACACGAAACATATGAAGAAGCTTATCATTTTATTTCTCTGCCTGGCTTTTATGAATGCATACAGCCAGAAAGACCAGAAAGCAACAGAACTGCTTGACCAGGTCAGTTCAAAAACAAAAGCATACAAATCGATCAAAGCCGATTTTGCCTATAAGATGGAGAACGCCAAGGCTAAGATCAATGAGGAGAAGCAGGGCAGCCTGCTGTTGAGCGGTGACAAATACAAGATGCAGGCCAGCGGGCAGACCGTGATCTGTGACGGGAAAACGATATGGACCTACATGCCCGAATCTAACGAGGTTCAGATCAATTCGCTCGACAACAAAGACGAGGCACTTACCCCTTCCAAGCTCTTGTCGAACTACAATACCAATTTCAAATCAAAGATACTCTCCGACAAGAACAACGATCCCAATACGGTGAAAATCGAGCTGGTGCCGAATACGGTAAAGAATTTCAACCGTGCCATTCTTTCGCTCGACAAAGCGAAGCTCCAGGTCAAATCCTTTGTTATCTACGACAAAAACGGGAATATCTTTACCTATACTATCAGCCGTTTCCAGACCGATTTACCGGTGAATGCCACCGACTTCACTTTTGATGCAAAGAAATTTCCGGGGGTTGAGGTCATTGACATGAGGTAATATGGTTTTCCCCCTGACTAACGGAGTTTCCGCCCTGGGCGAACTGGCAAAATCAATCCGGCAGTCAGTAGTCAGAAGCCTTGCCCGGGCCGGTTCCGGCCACCTGGGTGGTTCCATGAGTTCGGCCGACATCCTCACAACTTTGTATTTTTCGGTAATGAGGCATGATCCTGCAAATCCTTCCTGTGAGGGGCGTGACAGGTTTATCCTTTCAATCGGGCATATAGCACCGGTACTGTATGCCACCCTGGCCGAAGCAGGATATTTCCCTAAAGAAGAACTTTTAAGCCTTCGCATGATGGGCAGCAGGCTGCAGGGCCACCCGGGCAGGGACCATGGACTTCCGGGGCTGGAGCTTTCGGCCGGCTCTCTCGGGCAAGGGCTTTCGGTGGCAACAGGCATAGCCATTGCAGCTAAAATGAACAGGCTTGACAGCCGCATATATTGCCTTTGCGGAGACGGCGAACTGCAGGAAGGTTCCGTTTGGGAAGCTGCCATGTCGGCTGCTCATTACAAACTCAATAATCTTGTGGCTGTCATCGACAGGAACGGGGTCCAGATCGACGGCAGCACTGAAACTGTTATGGGCCTTGAACCTTTGAAAAAGAAATGGGAGGCATTCGGTTGGGACACCCTTGAATGTGACGGCCATGACTTCAGGACTCTGATGAGCGCATTCCAGAAAACCAATGTTGAACAAACCCGGCCTTCGGTCATTATCGCTAAAACCATTATGGGCAAAGGTATAAAAAGCATAGAAGGCGATTACCGCTGGCATGGGAAAGCACCTTCAATGGAACAGGCGGAAGGGTTTATAAAGGAACTATCGTGACAGAGTGACAGTGTGATGAGAGACCAGTACATTAACAGGGGGAATAAGGCTACAAAGGCAGGTTTTGGCGAAGGTTTGCTGGAAGCAGGCAAGAAACATCCCGAAGTCGTTGCCATAGGCGCTGATATAACGGCCTCGGTGGGTGTTGACTTGTTTAGCTCAGCTTTCCCCGGTCGTTTCATTTCACTTGGAATTGCCGAACAGAACTGTGTGGGAGTATCGGCAGGTCTGGCATTGATGGGAAAGATCCCTGTATTTGCAACGTACGGAGTATTCTCGGCACTCAGGACAACCGACCAGATCAGGATCTCGCTTTGCTACAACAACCTTCATGTGATTATTGGCGGAGCACATGCAGGGGTTTCGGTGGGTCCCGACGGAGCGACCCACCAGGCGCTAGAAGATATTGCAGTGATGCGTGTGATGCCAAATATGACTGTTCTTTCACCCTGCGATGCAACCCAGGCCAGGCTGGCGGTTATTGCCGCAGTCGAACAATGCAAAGGCCCTGTCTATATCAGGTTCGGCAGGGAGCCCATGCCGGACTTCACTTCCACTGAACCGGGGTTTGAAGTTGGCAAGGCCCAAACCTTCCATGAAGGGGCCGATTTGGCGATCATAGCCACAGGGCATATGACCTGGGAAGCATTGCAGGCCGCCATTGAGCTTGAGAAAGAAGGGATCCATGCCAGGGTGCTGAACATACACACCATCAAACCCCTTGATGAATCTGCTTTAATCATGGCCGCAAGGGAATGCGGGGCCATTGTGACTGCCGAGGAGCACCAGGTTGCAGGCGGACTGGGATCGGCAATATCAGAAGTAATCTCGAAAAATTATCCCGTTCCGGTAGAGTTCGTTGGAATGCCCGACAGCTTTGGCGAATCAGGCCCCCCGCTTGAACTGATGAAAAAGTTCGGACTGACTGCCCAGGGCATATTGCAAAAAGCCAGAAAGGTGATTCTCCGGAAGCAATAGCAGGAAAGCATTTCTTATGCTGCCGCTGATGTTCAATGAACCTGATCGTATCCTGAAGGTGTTCACATGCCTGCAGCCCGGACTATCGGTCGCCGGTGATGTCATCAGGATATACCACCCTCTCCAGGAATAACCCGCCTGCTGGTACAGAATCCCCGGCATCGGAACGGTTTTTTGCTTCTATCACAAGTTTCAGGTCCCTCAATGACATCTTTCCGGTTCCAAGGTCAAGAAGGGTACCTACAATGGCCCTTACCATATTCCTTAAAAAACGATCAGCTGAAATGGTGAAAATAAGCAGGTTCTCGCTCCTCTCCCATCGGGCATGGCTTACTTTGCAGATCCTGGTTTTAGTATCTGAATCGACCTTGGAAAAAGAAGTAAAATCAGAATATTTCATGATGAGCTCAGCCCCCCGGTTCATCATATCGATGTCGATGGGGCCGTAATGATAATAGGATTTGTTTACAAGAAAAGGATCCTTTTCCATGCTAATATAATATTTATACGTGCGGAGGCTCGCACTGAAACGGGCATGGGCATCATTTCTTACGTGAAAAATCCGCCGTATGGCTATATCTTTCCCCAGGTAGGAATTCAGCTTAAATACAAGTTTATTAAGCTGGCTAAGGCTAAGGTCCCTTTCCAGGTCCAGGTGGGCAAAATACTCACGGGCATGCACTCCTGCATCGGTCCTCCCGCAGCCGGTGAGGCTGATGCTCTCTTTCAGCATCATGCATAAAGCATCGGAAAGTACTGTTTGTATGCTGATGGCATTTTTCTGTGCCTGCCAGCCGTGGTAGTGGGTTCCGTCATATGCCAGGCTGATAAAGTATCTCATAGTCCCCTGCTTGTTTGTTAAACCTGCCTTTTGCATTTCAAAGATAAGGACTTAATCAGATTTTAATACCTGCAACGGCAGGGAATTGTCATCAAACCGAGGGGGATCCGTGCTTTGTAAAAAAAAATATTCAATTGTTATTTTTTTAACAAAAGAAAGGTGTAATTTTGTTGACGAAAATCTGCTAGAGGTTTATTTTTTGTACAACCTATTAAAAATCAACATACAATGGCTACAAACAAAAACAGTTACATCACTGAATTAGTCGAACAGTACGGCCGAAGCCGTACAAGCCTTATGCCTATTCTGCAGGGAGTGATTGAGAAAAACAATTTTATTTCTGATCATGATATGACAGATATCGCAAGGGAACTTGATCTTTCTGCAGCCCAGGTTTACGGAACAGCAACTTTTTATTCATTTCTGGATACTGAGCCCAGAGGTGAATATATTATACGGGTTTGCAAAACCATCACATGCGATATGCACGGCAAAAAGCAGATCATCCAGACTATCGAAGACATGCTGAAGATAAAAGCGGGTGAAACGACTCCGAACAAGAAGTTCACTTTACTTGAAACCAACTGCCTTGGGTGGTGCCATGAGGGGCCGGCCATGCTGATCAACGAGAAGCCTTTTTCAGGGCTTACCCCCGAGAAAGTTCATGATATTTTAAGTGAGTACATGCATAAATAATTAAATATAAGGAGATTGACGATGTCAGAAACCAAATTGAAACGAGTTGACCTTATTTTTGGTGAATATTCCAATGTTAAGTATAAGGTACTGACCGATACCATAAAGCGCTCCAATGACGAGATCCTTGACGATCTTCTGGAATCAGGCCTTCGTGGCCGCGGTGGTGCAGGGTTCCCAACAGCTATGAAATGGAGGTTAACCGCCCAGTCACCAAGCGCTGAAAAATATGTAATTTGTAATGCCGATGAAGGAGAACCCGGGACGTTTAAAGACAGGGAGATCCTCACACGTGTTCCCAGGAAGGTATTATCGGGAATGGCTATTTGCGGCAAAGTCATCGGGGCTCAGAGGGGTTATATTTACCTCAGGGGAGAATATAAATTTCTCCTTCCCGACCTGTTGAAAGAGATCGAAATGTACAATGACCATGCAAAAAGCATTGGTCTTGATTTTCCAATTGAGATCAGGCTTGGGAGCGGTGCATACATCTGCGGAGAAGAAAGCGCACTGTTCGAATCCATGGAAGGCAATCGCGGTGAACCAAGGAACAAGCCCCCGTATCCGACAACTTCCGGTTACATGGGCAAACCAACAGTCATCAACAATGTTGAAACATTCGTTAACGTCATGATGATCATGCGTCTCGGGCCTGTCCAGTTCAAGCTTTTAGGCACAACCGATTCGCGCGGTTCAAAGGTGTTCTCCGTTTCAGGCGACACTCCCATTCCGGGCATCTACGAACTCGAACTGGGTATGCCCCTCGACCGTTTTGTAGATGAGTTCGGCGATGGAGACACCAAGGCTGTTCAGGTTGGAGGCGCTTCAGGGTTTTGCGTTCCTCGTAAAAAATTCAAGGATACTGTGATTGGTTTCGAAGGAGTTCCCACGGGAGGTTCCATGATGCTCTTTAACAGTTCCAGGTCCATGTACAATGTTCTCCATAATTATCTTGAATTCTTTGAAGAAGAATCATGCGGTCAGTGCACACCATGCCGGGTAGGCTGTCAGCAACTGCGCAAAGGCATTGAAGCTGTGAAAAAGGGTGATAAAAAATCACTCTACCTTGACCAGCTCATGAAACTTTCGGAAAGCATGAAATTAACGGCTAAGTGCGGCCTTGGCCAGTCGGTAGCCAACTCGTTCTCATCTATAGTCTATAACTTCAAAGAAGAAATGATTTACTAAAGGAGGCTCAATTATGAAAAACACTAATAAAGATATCAAAAAGCAGATCAACCTCACCATCGACGGGATAGAAGTGGGTGTTGATGAGGGGTCAACCATCCTCGAAGCTGCACGCAAACTTAATATCCACATCCCTACGCTTTGTTATCATGAAGACCTTTGCGTTGCCGGGAACTGCCGTGTTTGTGTTGTTGAACAGGAAAAAGTCAAATCGCTGCCGGCTGCATGTGCGATGCCGGTATCGGAAGGCATGGTGATCCATACCAACAGCATGAAAGTAAGGCTGGCCCGCAAGCATATTGTTGAGCTCCTTTTATCAGAGCATCATGCCGACTGCACAAAATGCTACAAGAACGGCATTTGCGAATTGCAGGGCCTGGCATCACAGATGCTGACCGGCGACCACCTCTTCCTGGACCTTGTTCCGGATCATAAATATACCATCGACATGTTCAATACGGCTATCATCAAGGATGACAGCCGTTGTATCCGTTGCCAGCGCTGCGTTAGGACCTGCGAGGAACTGCAGGCTGTAAGTGCGCTTGGTGTTGCATACCGGGGCAACCATATGAAAATCTCGACATTTTTTGAACATCCTCTCTTTGAAGTTGTTTGTACCAATTGCGGGCAGTGTGTGAACCGTTGCCCGACCGGCGCCCTGATCGAACGAAATTACATCGACCAGGTATGGGATGCCATTTATGATACCAGCAAACACGTGGTTGTTCAGACTGCCCCGGCTGTTCGCATTGCACTGGGAGAAGCACTGGGCATGGCCCCGGGAAAAATTGTTACAGGAAGAATGGTCGCAGCTTTAAAACGGCTCGGCTTCGATTCTGTTCTTGATACGGACTTTACCGCTGACCTTACTATTATAGAAGAAGGTAATGAATTGCTTTCGAGGCTTAAAAAAGCGCTGCTTGACAAAGACCCGAAAGTCTCCCTCCCGATGGCCACTTCATGTTCCCCGGGCTGGATCAAATTCATAGAACATACTTTCCCTGAATTTTTAGGCAATCTTTCAACCTGCAAATCACCCCAGCAGATGTTTGGTGCGCTGGTTAAGACCTATTATTGCCAGAAGCGCAAGCTGGATGCCAAAAATGTTGTTTCAGTATCAATCATGCCCTGTACCGCCAAGAAATTCGAGGCAAACCGTCCCGAGATGCGCTCCAGCGGGTATAAAGATGTTGACTATGTGTTAACGACCCGGGAACTTGGCATCATGATCAAACAGGCTGGTCTTGACTTCGAATCATTGCCGGAGGAACATTTCGACAGCATAATGGGCGCATCAACCGGTGCTGCCGTGATCTTTGGAACTACAGGCGGTGTAATGGAAGCTGCCATCCGTACCGTATATGAAGTTGTGACCGGGCGCGAGATCCCGTTCGAGGGTCTCAACATTACACCGGTCCGCGGTACCGAAGGCGAAGTTCGCGAAGCATCCCTTAAGATTGAGAAAGTCAAGCCCGAGTGGAGTTTCCTCGAGGGTGTTGAACTTAAATGCGTTGTTGCCAACGGTCTTGCCCATGCCAAAAAGGTTATGCAGGATGTTAAAGACGGAAAAGCCAATTATCATTTTATTGAGATCATGGCTTGCCCCGGGGGATGCCTTGGAGGAGGCGGTCAGCCGATTCCAACGAATAAAGACATCCGCACAAAAAGGAAACAGGCTATTTATGAAGAAGATATGGGAATGTCGATCCGTAAATCTCATGAGAACCCCGAAGTACAACTTATCTACAAGGAATTCCTCGGACAACCGCTCGGCCATAAATCCCATGAACTGTTACATACCCACTACACTCCCAGAAAGAGGTACTAATTTATTCACGAAAAAAAAAGAGGGCGCCCGAAAAAGCGCCCTCTTTTTATATAAAGCTGCCAAATCCCATAAGGCAGCCTTTTGCACATCACTAACGGTATGTAAAGAACGGATTGGAATTAGATTTTTGGTGAATCGGACTGTGTTTTCCCTGGTTCTGCAGGAGGAGCAGTATTCTCAGGCTGCCCTGCATTGCCTTTGTCATCGCCTGTATTAATTATGACTTTCATATTTTTGTGCTGTTTCATTCCTCCATGAGGCCGGCCGGAATGCCCGGTTCCGTTGATATAAATCACGTTGGACCCGCTCTCAAAGAAAGGACCATCTTCCAGGTCGATAATGATCCGCTTCCCGCCTTTCTTGTCAATTACTTTATAGGATTTTACCCTGCTCATAGGAATATCGCCCAGAACATCTGACAGTGATTCCCCTCGTTTCGGCATTGAAAACACCTGGGGACCGGGACCCTGCTGGTTGAAGAAACCGTGCTCAAACCCCTCGGGACATTCGGAAAGTTCAGGCATATCAGGCATCTCGAAATTATAATTAAAATCCCTGGGGAAGTCCTTCATGCAGATTGTGGGGCATCCGTTTTTGCCACGGAATTTGAACATGTATTTATGATGCCCGCTGGAATCGGTCATTACAGAATCATCCTCCGAACCAATAGTTAATTCAAGTTCTTTCATCTGTTCTTCCGCATCCTTCATGTTGGATTTTACGTCCCCGATCAGAGCTTCAATCTCCTTGCTATCCATTGCTCCTGGCGATGAGATGACTGTATCGATCTCTGTTTTCTTCCCGTTTTCTTCCCTGATAATATGAACACGGACCTTTCCGTCCTTGTCCTTGGAATCGGATTTTGCTATCACTGTTACGTTCTGCTCCTTTTTATCTTTTAAGGGAGTTGCTGTAACAATGGTGGTCAGTTTCTGCTGCTTTTTATCCTGTGCCCCGGCAGGAGAAGCAATAAAGCAGTTGATCAGTAATGCTGAAACTCCTAAAAGGACAGCAGCAGGACGGTGGTAATTGTTCATTTTCTTAAGTTTTGGTTTGACTTTACAAAAGTACTCCCGCAATATGGCCTGAAATGTTAATGAAGAGTTAAACTTGGTTAACGAAACGTTAATCTGAAGACATACACGACTTCTTTATATATTTTTGTACCATGAATAAGCGGATGTTATATACACTGATCGTCCTGATCTGCCTTTCACTCCTTGGGATCATTATTGTTCAGCTCTTCTGGATCAGCAATGCCATCCAGGTAAAGGAAGCCCAGTTCAACCGCAGCGTTAACGATGCCATGGGTGTGGTTGTGAGCAAACTTGAAACAAAAGAGAGCGTTCACCTTCTGGTCAGGACCAGTATTAACGACAGTATCAATGCGATTTTGAAGGAATACCCTGAGGAAAAGATGGCCGAATCCCGTCCTCCCAGGAAACCGGGTATGCATAAAAAAGTGTTTGCAAGGAATGTTAAAAAAGAAAAGAAAGTTATTGACAGCATAATGAAACAGTTCCAGAAGGTCACTGTGAATGTAAACCCGCTTTTCACCGAAATGAAGTTTGAGTGGAATGACAAGGAACTGAGGGAGATTGATTCCGTTATGCAATTGCAGGCCGGGGATATCCAGGATCCTCAGATTGAATACAGGTTAGAAGAGGAATTGAATTCGGTGCCTGATATGAACTTCAATGCGCCTGGGATGCCCCAGACCATACATTTTTACAATCGCGGGTTCGGGCATTCAAATATTAGCGGCTACGTGATGAAGGAGTTCCCTCCTCCCCCGCCTGGTTCTGCCTACCCTGAGGTTATGGACCGGGTTAACAGGCTTACTGAGAAAACAAGGAAGTTAAAAGACATACTCCAGAAACTGACCGTTGAATCTGCCACTAAACCCAAGCCGGTTGCTGAGAGGGTGCAGAAGGACACGCTTGAACAGATCATAAGGAAGGCACTTTATGATAAGGATATCAGGATACCTTTTGAATTTGCCGTTTACTCTCCTTCCAGCGATTCAAACCATTTTCCGGTCAGGTCGTTAAACTTCGGGCCGGAGAAGCTCGGTACCGAGCATAAGATTACACTTTTTCCCAACGATCTCATTACCAAACCCAATCAGCTCCTGCTGTTTTTCCCGAGCCAGAAGGGCCAGATCCTGAGCTCATTGTCATTATTAATGATCAGCTCGATCATCTTTACCCTGATCATCGTTTTATCGTCTGGCGCGAGCATTGTGGTCATGATACGGCAGAAAAAGATATCCGACATCAAAACGGATTTCATAAACAACATGACCCACGAATTCAAAACTCCCATTGCCACTATCTCCATTGCCGCAGATTCCATCGTAAATTCAAAAGTAATACAGGAACCCGAAAAGATACGCGGCTTCACAAGGATCATAAAAGAAGAGAACAACCGCATGAACACCCGGGTTGAACAGGTGCTCCAGATGGCCCTGCTCGACAGCCGTGATTTTAAACTGAAACCCGCACTTACCGATATGCACAGTATGATCCAGAGGGTGGTGGACCATTACCGCCTGCAAATCGAGAAGCGCGACGGGGTCCTGGCAACCACCTTTGATGCAGTAAATGCCTTTGCAGAGGTGGATGAGGACCATATGAGGAATGTCCTGCTGAATCTCCTCGATAATGCCAATAAATACTCAGGGTCAAAACCTGATATAAATGTTTTTAGTTTCAACAGGGGGGAGAAGTTTTATTTTGGTGTCGAAGATCATGGTGAAGGCATGAGTGTTGAAACCCAGAAAAAGGTCTTTGATAAATTTTTCAGGGTAACCTCAGGGAATATTCATAATATTAAAGGGTTTGGACTTGGATTAAGCTATGTGAAGGCCATAGTCCTTGCACATCATGGGGAAATCAGCCTGAAATCGGAAGTTGGTAAAGGAAGCCGCTTTGAAATAAGCCTGGCATGTGTGCCCGGGCAGGGCGAAAAAGTGGTTTATGATGGGAAGGTTTGAAGATGCAGGATGCAGGTTTAGGCGCTGCGCGCCGATAGCTGGACGGGGCTGCTTCTCAGCCGATATCCGGATGTCAAGTCATCCAGCTATCCAGCTATCCAGTCATCCAGTTATCCAGCTATCCAGTTATCCAGCTATCCAGCTATCCAGTCATCCAGTTATCCAGCTCTCTAATTAAAGAACTTATGGAAACAAAGAAAATATTACTCGTCGAAGACGACCCGAATTTCGGATCAATCATGAAGTCATATCTTGAGATGAACGATTACCAGGTAGTCCTGAAAGTTGACGGGAAGCAGGGATTGTCGGCATTTAAAGCAAACCTGTTTGATATCTGCATACTGGATGTGATGATGCCCGAAATGGATGGATTCACCCTGGCAAGGGAAATAAAGAAAGTAAATTCCAGGGTCCCTTTTATTTTCCTTACCGCTAAATCATTAAAAAGTGATATGCTGGAAGGATTTAAAACAGGAGCCGACGACTATATCACCAAGCCTTTTGATTCGGAGGTTTTACTATATAAGATTGCTGCGATCCTGAAGAGGAAATCATCCTCGGAGCAGGATACCGAGGTAAATGAATTCAGGATCGGCAAATTTGAGTTCCATTATCTCCTGAGGACGCTTACAATCGAAGGGGAAGCCCAGCAGCTCTCTCCAAAAGAGGCAAAACTGCTTCGCATGATTTGCACAGCAAAGGATGGGATTTTAATCCGTAAAGAAGCCCTTGAAACTATCTGGGGGGCCGACAATTACTTTAACGGCCGCAGCATGGATGTTTTTATTGCCAAGCTCAGGAAATACCTGAAAGCCGATCCTGGCATTGAGATTGTTAACATTCACGGGAACGGCTTCAGACTTATTATAAACCCATGACAGCAATTCCGGTTATTTTATTCTTATGATCGGTACTCAGCTCTCAGGATTGTATAAAGGAAGGCTGAAATAAAAGCAACTGCCCGAGCCTTCTTCACTGTTTACCCAGATTTTCCCATTATTTTTCACGATAAAATCTTTGCTTAAGATCAGGCCCAGCCCGGTCCCCATTTCATTATTTGTTCCTCTCGCCACCATCCTTTTTTCAATTTTAAACAGGTTATCAAGAGTTTCGGGCGACATCCCGAATCCGGTGTCCTTAACTGAAACAAGGGCTTCCTCAGAGTTTCGGGAACTCACGTTTATGGTGATGCTCCCTCCGGGAAAAGTAAATTTAATAGCATTCGAAATAAGGTTCCTGACTATGGTTGTGATCATATTGAGATCGGCCATCACCATCATCTCCTTCTCCCCCGTTTGGGTGAGCAAAATGTCTTTACTGAGTAAAGCCGATTCAAACAGAAGGACGTTTTCATGAATCACATCCAGCAAATCGATTTTTTCAGGCGAATACGGTAGCAAGCCCCTTTGAGCTCTTGCCCAGGTCAATAAATTTTCAAGCAAATCGATGGTCCTGGTGGAGGCGCTTTTAAGCCGTTTTAGCATCATCTGCCTTTCTTCATCAGAATATTCCGAATATTCGGTTGTCAACAGGTCAAGCATCCCGAGAATAACGTTGAACGGGCTCTTCAGATCATGTGCAATGATGGAAAAGAAATTATCCTTGGCTGCATTGCTGTCCTGCAGTTTTTGCTGTGACAGTTCAAGTTCACGTGTGCGCTCCGAAACTGTTGCTTCAAGCCTTGTGTTATATCGGGCGATCAGAATAAAACGACCCGCCATAATTCCGATCCCCGCCACTATTATTACTGCAAACAGCAGGAACCACCAGCGGAACCAGAAGGGTTGCCTGACAATAATGCGAGATGAATAAACAGGAGCGCACCAAATCCCGAGCGAATTCCTGGCTTTTACACAGAACCGGTATTTCCCGGGTTTAAGGTTGTTATACCTTACAGAGTTGTTCTGGTAAAAGGTCTCGCCTGACCATGTCGTATCCAGGCCTTCCAGCATATATTTATATACGACCTGTTTTTCGTCAATTAAGGAAATCGCTTTAAAGTGGAAAACAGGGTTGTTAAGGTCATGTGAAAATTCAAGCTGATTTCCCAGGGATAATGTGTCATTCCCTGCTTCAACATAAAGCAGGCTTAATATCGGGGCAGGAACTTCCTTTTGCTTATAATCAAAGTCAGGGTCATATACGGTAAGCCCGTTATTTGTACCGAACCATATCCTGTCCCTTGAATCAATGAAACCGGCACTTCGGTTTATTTCCAGCCCTGAAAGTCCCTCGGCAGTCGAAAAATGATCCAGTTTTGTACCATTCCATCTATAAACCCCGTTATCGCAGCCAAACCATAAATTTCCGGCCGGATCTTCAAGAATCAGATAAATAGGACGGGTTATGGAAAAAGGGGCTTTACAGTTTCTCTGTAATGCAGAATCCCTTACTTCATAAAGCCCTGCGGCAGTTCCGACCCATTTGCGGTTTCTTGAATCCAATAAAAAAGAAAACACGTTATTCGCAAGCGGGTTATCCCGCGACTGGTATGTCCTGGCTATGCCATCTGTGATTTCAATTAATCCCCAGGTAATAGTCGATAGAAATATGGAATTTCCCTTACCCGGGTAGATCTTTCTGATTGAAGCCCCGTGTGTCTCCTGGTATAGAATTCTTTCGAATTTTTCGCCCTTCATTTCGAACAGTCCTTCAGATGTAGCGGCATAGGTTTTACCTCCGGAAGTACAAAGTACCGAAAACGAAAATCCCTGCAAACCCCGAGATTTTGAATACCAGCGAACTGTTTTATTCTTATTAATCCTTGCGATCCCGAGAGTTGTGGCTGCAACCCACACATCCCCGGCCGCGTCCTTCGTCATATCAAGTATTCTGCATTCATTCCCTGGATCTTTCAGGGCGGGATCCAGTAAAAAGGGGGTGAACGTCTTCCCGTCATAATATGTAAGCGCCCCGTCATGTCCAAATAAGTAACGGCCGGGAGCATATTCAAGGCCGGAAGCGACCTCATCGCTGTGTAATCCGTTATACTTGTAATAACTGGCAAATCTCCTTGAAAGAATTTTTGTTATTCCCCTGAACCCTCCGATCCAGATGTTATACTCACGGTCGATAAGAACTGAGCTGCCCCCTTCGGAAATCAGGCCGTTGGCCCTCGTTAAACTCTCAATTGTCCCTCTGCTGAGATTGTAACAATACACCTTCATCAGGTTTCCAAAGTACAGTTTTCCCATGCCGTCACTCTGCATAAAACACTTTCTGCCATTTCGCTCAAGTGAAAGGACGAAATCAGTGGTTGCCAAAGTGAATTTCCCCTGTTTCAGGAAGCCAAGCCAGTTTTCTCCGGCGAGCCAAAGCACATTCCCTTCGGGGGCCATGGCAATAATGTTGCCTGAGAGATAGGGAGAAATTCCCATTATTTTTTTATTGATCAGACCGCCGGTAAAAAAAGATAATCCCTTTTCGGTTGCCAGGTATACCTTCCCCTCAAACTTTGCAATGGCATTGACATTGTTCCCGGGCAAACCTTCAGAAGTGCCAAAATGCGTCCAAAGCCCGCGCTGATACCTGAAAAGCCCTTCATTTTCAGATCCCACCAGAAGAATGGGGTCATTCCCTTCATAGAGTATTTCAAATGATGTAAAGGTGTAAAACGGGTGAACAAGCCTGGGGAAACTACCGGTAATCGTACTAAACTTTTGACCATCGTAAGTAGAGACCATTAATTGCCCGCTTTCAACAAGCGCCCAAAGTTTATTTTTTGAGTCGATTCGAAGAAATGCATAACTGGTAGGGCTCAAACCATTGGTCACATTATAATTTCTGAAGGTTATCCCGTCATACGATGAGATCCCCGACCTCCTGGCGATCCAGATAATTCCTGATGAATCCTGCTTAAGGTCATAGATCATTGAGTTTGCCAGTCCGTCGGCTTCGGTATAGGTGCGAACCGGGTAATGCTGGGCAACCATCGTCGTTCCTATAAAAAGCAAGAAAAAAATGCCCGGGAAGATATGTCTGAATAAGCAGTTAGAAGAGAACATCGAAGATTTTAATAATTTTCGCGGGGGAAGATTCCGATTCAAAGTTAATCTTTTAACTAATACACATATAGCGTTTTATTTAATTTAACATCAACATAATTTATAACCTGAAAATCCCTTTGCCCCTATTGCAGAAACCGGATTTGAAATTTTGAAAATCCCCGGCTTGATCATCGCGTTGGTTTTTATGTCATTTTATTCCATATCAGGTCAATTTGACCCCATTCATGTGTGAATTTATTAACAATGTGAAAAAAATAACATGAAAAGCTTGCAC